>Ga0123357_10010154_pt1 | contig 11949 bp, 9 predicted proteins | sample TergutEmb28metaG_FD_89873 | JGI IMG/M metagenome (GOLD analysis project Ga0123357, IMG submission 89873) | Embiratermes neotenicus P4 segment gut microbial communities from Petit-Saut dam, French Guiana - Emb289 P4 | ecosystem: Host-associated > Arthropoda: Insects > Digestive system > Gut ...
CCCCTCCCACTTCCCGAAGATACATCTTAATATTATCCTCCCATCTACGTCTGGGTCTCCCCAATGGTCTCTTTCCCTCAGGTTTCCCCACTAGAACCCTGTGCACACCTCTCCCCTCCCTCATGCGCCCCACAAGCCCCGCCCATCTCATTCTTCTCGATGTTACCACCCGCACAATATTGGGTAAGGAGTAAAGATCCCTAAGCTCCTCATTATGTAGTTTTCTCCATTCCCCTGTTACCTCGTCCCTCTTAGGCCCAAATACTCTCCTCAACACCCTGTTCTCAAATACCCTCAGCCTAGTCCCTCCCTCAATGTCAGCGACCAAGTTTCACACCCATACAAGAAAACGGGCAGAGTTATAATTCTATATATCTTGATCTTTAAATTTTTGGACAGTAGCCTGGATGACAGAAGATTCTGCACCGAATAATAGCAAGCATTCCCTAACTTCAACCAGCTCTTAATTTCTTCCTGAATTGAATTTTGATTTGTTAACGTTGTTGCCAAATATTTGAATTATCCCACCCTCTCAATGGAACTACTCGTATTATCAATCTTCATACTGTGATGCAACAACTGGGACAGGGTGTTAAAATATTTGAAGGCCGAGTCCTTCCATATTCTTTACAATTAGACACTCATGTTTATAATGACTTCAGACAATGTATAACTTATCTTTTAAAGGAGTCGTTAAATAATCCAAGAGTCAGACATTTGTCGGGGTACGGGGTGTCGCAGTTGGTTGAGATACCGCGTTACAAGCTGGAAGGTCGCGGGTTCGATTCCCGATAGTGTCATTGGAATTTTTCATTGATATAATCCTTCCGGCCGCACTCTGGGCCTAGGATTGACGCAGTCTCTAACAGAAATGAGTGCCAGGAATATTTCCTGTGGTAAAGGCGGCTGGTGCATCGGGCTGACAAACTTACCACCATCATGTGCCGATTTTCTTGAAATCTAGGAACCTCAACCTCATGGAACCCTCAAGGCCTGTCGAGGCCTGAATTGGGATTGCTTGAACTTTTTTTCCAGACATTTATCGGCGACTTAAGATAATATTATTCAGCACGTTTTTTTTTGGCCTATTTCACTTTCCTGCTGTTCCACGATTTCGCGATATTTGCGAAGTGCAACTTTTCGCTTCATTTTAAGTGTGTCTATCTGTGTGCCTATCCGTCTGCATGAAACAATTCAGATCCTGCTTGGAGGAGTGTCATAAAATTTTGTGTTTGGGTTTTTACTAAAATTTATCCAGAAAATTCAGTTTTGATTAATATAGAAAAAAAGGCGCTTTATATGAAGAACATTTTTATAACATCTCGCTGAATTCTCCTTGGTTTGAGAAAGGCTTCAGGTACAATTGTAGAGAAAATGAAAGAAAAACACGTTTCATATCAGTCATTTTTCCAATAATCGTCCCTTTGATGAGATTATTATAAGAAATTCTTTATAGTACGACAGACCGTACTAATGAAAATGATATTAAGCAACAAAAGTAGAAACTTCCTGCCAGATATTTGAGACAAAAACGAAACATTTCGTCGAGGTGTAATACTTAATGCGAGTTGCTGGGCTAACTGCTTCCAATCTGGCAAAATACGTTTTGCAGTGAAGGCTTGCAACTATGAGAAATCAAGCAACGTCTTAGCTATCATTAAAATCTGTTTTGGCAGAAGGCATGTGCTATTGTACATTTCAGTACCTTCTTTGAAAGTGTTGTGTGACTGAAGTGTAAACTCGTTGGACGAAGGGAATACGTACAATTTGAATAATTCTATTGTTTGCTAACTGAAACTTTGAGTGAAAAAATATATTGATAATAGCTTTTTGGTACACATCTATAAGATTGCAGTGGTGAACGTGTGTTACTGTGTCACACGTCACAAAACCCGTTGTTGTTAGGAAATTTACAGTTAGGTATTCCAATAATCAGGACATAATAATAATAATAATAATAATAATAATAATATTCATTTCGTGCATTTTCAGTGATTAATCTATAATAGTTAACCAATAAATGCACAATCTTTGTACTCACTCAGTTATATCAAATTTCAACCTTAACGACCACTACATGTTTCGATCCCAATTGGAATCATCAACAGGAAGCACGTATGCCAAATGGTCTTGTACAAAATATGCATAACAATGTTGTGTACAAGATCATTTGGCGTACGTGTTCCCTGTTGATGATCTTAATTGACATCGAAATACGTAAGGGTAGTTAAGGTTTTGATGTAATATAACTGAGTTAGCAGAAATTATGTGTCTTTGTTGGTTAACTATTATAGATCAATAATAGTATTGTTTAATTTAATAATAGGGGCAACTAGAACAATCTCAAAATCACTCAGAAAGTTTCTGAACAACTTTACTGGAAAACACGACGTGAAGTAACTGCAAGTAACAGCCACACTGAGGTCTGTGCACTTAATTCGGGCAGTAAAGGTAAAGGTAAAGCAGACCCGTTACAGGCCTGGAATGGCCCAGAGGGTACCAAGAAATTAGGGTTCCCAGATTTCATGACAACGGCACAGGATGGTGGTAAGGTTGTCAGTCTTACGCACCGGCCGCCTTTACCCCCAGAAAATACTCTTAGTACTCGTTTCTGTTAGAGGCTGAGCCGACCCCAGGGCAATATTGCGATCGGAAATATTTTTTGTCAATGAAAAATTCCAATGACAGTAGCTGGGATTGAACCAGCGATCTTCTGATTTGTAGCACCTTACCGCCGCGCTCCTCAATTCGGGCAGTACTAATGTAAGCGTACAGATTGTTATCGTGTGAAATAACATTACCAGTATAATATATTTTACCCACAGAATACCTGCGACATTGTATATCACAGTAACATGCTACAGTGCAGGTATATGATTTAAATACTCTGCGTGAAGGTGATAATAACAAATAATAATTATGATTTCTGTAACATATCTTCATTTATGAACAATGACAAGAAGTGTGGCCTTCCAGGGGGTGAAATAATATGAACATTGGAAAGAAGTCCAATATACAGTGAAGAAGCGGCTCATTGCTACGCTCTGCTTATACTACCTATATTGTTCTCTCACATTTTCTTTACAAAAATTCTGTGATGGTTTCTTATTAAAGAAACTAACAAATGAAGTCATGGAAAACTTACTTAGCTTGTTATTATCTTAAGGATTCGTAGGGAATACTGCCAATTTTAATTTCTTCGCCTCAATTGGGCTATGAAATTTTATCAAAAGTTCTCATTTAGGGCCATAATTCATCCACAAAACACGGAATTTTAAAACAAGACGATGTTGTTGTACTTTTCTGCTCTGTCGTAGGTAGCCTGTATCGTATCTTTCGTGCTTCAGAAGTGTTTTAGAATTCGTGTCTATTGTTCTGTTAGATTATTTTGAATACTTTACATGTCAGGTATTCCAATTTGCTTCAGCGTCGAGTGTGGCACCCAAAACAAGATAATGACTCTGCTGAGTTAGAAAAGTCAGGGCAAGAGTGGATTATTGTAAATGCTTTAGTTCAAAGCCTTGTGGTTACAGGTGCATTTCAAGAGAGACAGAGAGAGAGAGAGAGAGAGAGAGAGGTATTTCTGCGCGGCATAGCCGTTTGTTATTTAGTTGGTCAAGAAATTCCTTACTCTAATAAAATATCGAAATTCATCGCCGTTTTGGCAAAAAGCTTTCCATTGGATCACATTCGTTACTTTTGTAATATAAAAAACGCAAAATTCGCAATAAAATAAATTTATTTTCACTAAACATATTAATAGAAAATGTTTTTTTTTGTACAAAATAGCTCCAATAAATTATTTCATAAAAAACACGACACCCAAAAGCGGCACAGAAATGCAAGGCTTGAAGTTCTCACGGTGCTGGCGGAGAAAACTGCTGTCATATTGCTTGGTAGTGGTGTGTGGGCCCTGCCTTCATCCTCGTGTTAATGAAGCCAACACGTTTCTCCAAAGCTGTGATACATTTCTTAGAAAGTTACTTGACCTCACATTGCAGAAGAGCATTAACATCATTTGTAGAAAAATTACATTATCCTTTCGTGTTATCTTAAAAATTACTTCTCTTCTAAATTCTTTGCGAGAACTAAATCAATATTAATTTGCAGTTAAAATTATTAAGAAGAAATTGCACGGAACGTGAGTTCTTCAGAATGTCACGAGATGTGGAATAGCTGATTGGATTGTAACCAGAATCTGACAACTGAGATTTATGTTGTGGTTTTCTGGGTTAAGACACTATACTATGAAGCAAGTGGGTACAGAAGCTTCGGAACAGTTCGCTGCATACATCTCCGTGGTCGAAAAGTGCGCTGCGCAGTTTCGCCTTCCATCCTGAAAACAGACACAGTAAATTCATCGGAATCTTCGGTACGCATCTACCAGGGAACATGGGGATCACACGCGATCATCTTCGGAGTCACCGCCACCGGAAACTGAAATACTACTTCAGAGTCACCGCCACGAGGAACTCAATTCCTACTGCAGAGTCACTGCAACGAGAAACTCAAATCCTACTTCAGAGTCACTGCAACGAGAAACTCAAATCCTACATCAGAGTCACTGCAATGAGAAACCCAAATCCTACTTCAGATTCACCGTCACGAGAAACGCAAATCTTACTTCAGAGTCACTGCAACGAGAAACTAAAATCCTATCTCAGGGTCACAGCCACGAGAAACTCAAATCCCACTTCAGGGTCACCGCCACGAGAAACTCAAATCCTACCTCAGAGTCATCGCCACGAGAAACTCAAATCCTACTTCAAGGTCACCGTCACGAGAAACTCGAATCCTACCTCAGAATCACCGCCACTAGAAATTCAGATCCCTACTCAGAGTCACAACCACGAGAAACTCAAATCCTACCTCAGAGTCACAACCACGAGAAACTCAAATTCTACTTCAGGGTCATGTCCACGAGAAACAGAAATCTTATTTCCTCTTTATTTTGTAAAATAAGAAGATGGTTTTTCAATCACAACAACAACTCTGCAGTGACTTGTGTATACTCCGCTACGTGTTTCGGCATTAGCTAAGAGTCATCTTGAGGCACTATAAAATACTGGCAGCGAGAGCACTGACTTAAAACACCACAGAACTTTGTCACGTTGTATATAAATATTCTTTCAACAACGATTATTATAATGTCTGATAATGTAGCACAGTATAGTACGAAACTCTGCAAAGGATTTGTGATTAATTCTCTTCTTCCTTTTTAATTCTGCATCACAACGGGATATAACACACAAAGATTTTCCCCATTTTGCCTACATGCGAGTAGCAGTGTATTGCCTTCTCCAGATAATCGCCCAGAATGGAAATAAACGTAAAATGTTCACACTTTGATTGATTCTTACTTGAAAATGTAGCTCTTGCCTTTATTAAAACTGAAAAAAAAATACATGTACAAGTAAGTCATGGTGAAAGAAGAATGCAGCAGCACTGAGAATCCTCAACTGCATTTGTGCCAAGTTGTGCAGCTTTTGTTTGCTGGCGAAAATCCTCGTAAGTTCCATAAAATTTCTGTTACGAAGATCGAGCTCACGTCCTCCCAAAAGCTAAAATGATGCATCTCATCCTTGTAGTCAATGTGGCAAAGCGATTGTGTTATGCCGAGCAGTTTGCATTCTGACTATCCGAGAGGTTAGACGCTGCTGTTCGATGGATAACCCAATGTTCAGTTCCGCAGTGATCGAAGTCTTTCAATCAGACAGCAGTCGTGCGTCTCACTGACAGGTCAGTAACGCTGTGGCATGTACACTCTTTTCAAGCTGCGGAAGAAAGAAAACAGAAGACCACAACTCAATATGAAAGCAGAAGTTCGAAATAACCCACTTGGCGCTAAAAATTACAGTACGGTTTCTATTGAGAGCCGGAATGACCCTGACGCTATGATATTCGACGCTCCAGACTAATGAGGTTCGTTTCTAGACACACACACACACACACACACGCACACACACATATATATATATATATATATATACCGTCTTCTTATAGCGCACAGACCGGTTCTGCGACCTAGCCGCCGTCCTGATTAATGGGGACCAAGAAAAGCGTAAACCTAACCGCTTACTTCTAAGTGAATATTAAGTGTACGTGGAGGCATTTCTGAACTCCCAACCAGGTCTGCATTTTAGTGGTGTGATGCTTAATGAAGTACATAGACAACTTAGTTACACCAGTGCCTCAATATCCATGAACGTTTAACCCTAAAGTCTTAGTTGAAGAATAAAAGACTAACTTGATGCCACTTGTTATTTTATTTCACTTCTTATGTACTCAACATGTTTCGGATATTAATATACCATCATCAGGAGCTTGCAACTGTGCTGTTGAATTACCACATCGGTCGTTTCGTTCTCGGTTCGCTGTGTGTTGGAGATTTGGTGCGGCTGTGTTTGAGCGGTGTCCGTGTTGCAGGCTTCAAGTACATAAGAAGTGAAATAAAAAATGCAAGTGACATCAAGTTGGTCTTTTATTCTTCAACTATTACAATGATGCACGGTCCAATAGACATAGGTTTCCTAAAGTCTTAATCGGAAACTGGTTACAGCCAGTGTTGTTTTCAACAGCTGTCAACAGGTGATATCTGGTCTCTACTGATTATCACGTAAGCCAGAATTTAAGAATTGTGTTGAAAGGTCAGGAATTTTGGAATATTGTTTGTGTAGAATGTCTTTAAAATTGACCAATTCCCTTTGTTACAAAACTGAACCCACTATAAACTTACTGAGAAATGTGAAGCTGCAGAGAATTTTGATGGAGAAAATAGTTGTGATAATTTTAGGGATTTCTTGAGCCCGGTACATCGGCGAAGATAAATTTCCCGGAGTTGAATTAAGTACCACACCATGCAGCCGTATGGAACAATACAGAGAGAGCTGCAGGTATTCTTAACCTCTTTAACAAATCGAAATAAGTTTTGGTTTCATGTGTCAGCCATTTTAATGCCGGGGCAAGGGCCCTCGTTAACCACTGAACATGGGGCCGGTTGGGTTCCAGAGCCCATCGATTCTCTGTGGAAAGTTCTTACGCCACGTTGTAGTGGAAAATTGGGATGTGAAAAGTGTTTGACCTAACTCGCTGTTGATTGCAGGGATTGTTTAGCGTCGATGTTAGGTGAAAGAAATGTGGTTATGGACAGGTGCTGGAGTAATACAGGCTGGGAAAACGGTAGTACTCGGATAAAAATACCCCTCCCAGTGCCACTTTCTCCACCAAAAGTCCCACAAAGTCTGATCTGAGATTGAACTCGGTCCTCCGCGGCAAAGCGGACATGTGCGTGTAAGTATGTATGTACGTAAGTATTTATATACTCATGTGTGTACATATGTACGTACGCATATGTGTATATATGCATGTATTTATATGTGTATGTATATGTATGCATGTATGTGTACATGCATGTGTGATGTAGTGTACGTACGCATGAATATGTATATATAGGCCTATATCTATGTACATGTAAGCATATAAGTATGTTTATGACTTACGTGTATGTACACGTATGTATATATGTGTGCTTGTACGTCTGTACTGATAAGTATACATGTGTGTATTACGTATGTGCACGTATATATGTCTCTATGCGTGTATGTGTGTCTCCAGAATTGTAAATGTTATAACAGTACGCATTTCCGGTCTTCACCATCACATTCCATTGGACCCTTGCAGAATCCAGTCTTGCGGATTCAAGGTAATTTTACCACGGAGGACAAAGTGTGAGGAGCGTGAAACCCAGCTGGTATCTAAATGCCCGTTTGCCTGTAAGTCCTTGCAGCAGAAGCAACGTGTCCACTTGTAGCGGTAGCGTTGCAGAAGGTGTCCGGCTCGAGTCCGGCCTGAGCACAGGCCGTCAGTTGGTCAGAGAAACTTTGGGATTGTGCTTCGATTAGTGCTCGAGTGTTTCCTTCAAATTCTACGCAATTCATCTTTACCAGTCGACAGTAAACTGTATAGCCAGCTCGTTGAATTTTCTGTTCATGTAAATTATGCGTATTACGTTGATGAATTTTAAATATCATAAGAATAGAATTATAACATTTTTGTGTATAGGTTTATTTTTTTGAATGAATACCTAAGGCATGCTACTCTGTTGTTGTATATGTTCAGTATACATTGTACGAAGTGTTTGTGAATTGACGGGGATTTGTTAGCAGTGGAATGTGCTTAACATTTTTATTACATCGTAAAATTTGCCGCACAGTCCCTGTTAGCCAGCACAATCAGTGCAGATTATAGTGTTACAGTATTATTTAAAGGCTGTTATTTTCGTGTAAGTACAGCAACCTGTCCGCATCTTTCAAGATGTTAGTATTAGGTATTTCTACGAAACTCTATATTCACAATTTTCGATTTAAATTTAGATGGGCCTTTTATTGATGAAATATATAAAATCACGATATATAATATACATATTGTTTGGTGTGTAATCTGGTATATGGGCTGTTGTTGCAGCAAATGGTGTCGCTACTTACGAACATTTGTTACGGTGTCTCTTCGTGCTGGTCCGCTGCCTGACAATGCTGTACTTGTTTTGCATGCACAGAAAGCTCACTCGTTCAGGCCGAAACAAACCGTAACTAAATCTGTTTGGAACATCGCCTGGGAAACCTATTGCTTTTTTGTTCTGTTCTTCCTCGTCCTCTGCTTTCCTTTCTATTGTTTTGTTTTGTTTATTAACTTGTTAGGTGGTTTATCTGTAGGTGATACCTCGGTAATTGCCTGCTGAAATCGCTGCTTGAAAACTTCGCTACGCATAGAGAGTATTTTGAACTTGTAACAGAACTACATTTTAAGTGCATCTTCCAGTGTTTATGCAATCTAGCATGGTTATGGGAGCAGAATGTTACTTCTGAACTTGACTATCATACACTGTAGATGGAGGCAGCAGGTTCCTCCAAAACGTAGGTAAGTATGACCCATCTACACTGAAGATGGAGACATCGAGGTACTCCAAAGCTTCCATCCTGTCAGTTTTCTACTCTGAAGATGGAGGTAACATTACTCTAAAACTTTGGTATGTATGAATCATCAACCTTGAAGATGGAGGCAGCAGGTTTCCGCGAAACCTTGGTACCTCCCTACGTAATTACATGGCATGATATCTCAGAAGACGGTAAGCCAGAAAGTCGAGTTTTGTTTATCTTCTTTGTTCTGATAAGTGGTTCTTCAAGAATGATTACTGAGAGTATTCCGTTTCAGTTCTAAAATTACCTGTTGTTGATGCATTCATAACACACGAAGGAAAATTCCATAGTGAAGAGCACTGTAAAAGCTGATTCATTGCGGCGTCTTTCAGTTTATATCCTCAATTTATTCCTCTAATCTAGTTTTCAGTGTACACAGCCTACATTATTTCTTTCCTAATATTTTCTTAAGTTATTTTATCTAATCTTGTACAGTCTATGACACATATTGTGCACTGAAATCTGTTTCATGTTCTGCTGTATGCACTCAAGTGCCGCATCCGTTTAACAATTCGTCTTCCTTATTGTCCTAAGGACCATTTTATCCACAAGTCCCTCGAAACATGTGAAAAGCCGGCAACGAGGCTTTTATTTGTCAGTGTGTCTTATCCGTACCTCGTGGAGAATTATTGGGTCCGGTCGGAACACTTTCATTCCACTTGCAGTGTTTTTAAAACAATAGACACAAAATCTTACTTCGAAAACTTCGAGTTAAGAGACCATTTGGCGGGTCCAAGCATTGTAATAGAACGAACTTCTCAGAGATGTTCTTCTAGGATGGGATACGCGCACTTTTGCGACTTTACGCAGTGTAGTTTGGTAGTTTATTATAAACGTTTCGGGATAACATATTCCGCCAACTGTTACAGGTAACGCAGTGTATCGCGCTGATTTCTTCTCAGAATGAGAAGTGTTTCAGACAAAGTTTGTAGAGAAAATCGAAACACTTATTACGTATTCAATAACTTTTTCTGAAAATCTTGCCGTTTGTGAGATAATGTGGAAAAATATGTTGCAGCCATACAGACCACAAATGACGATGTAATACGGTGTATAAAAGATGCAATTACTACAAGCCAGATAACTAAGGCAAAACTACATATATGAGCTCATAATGTTCAATACTTACTAATTCATAATTGATTTATTACATCTGATCTCGTGAATTGCTTGAAGGAAACATTAAAAAAAAGAGAAATTACGCAAAGAATTATATGTCATCCCGATTTGTTTAGCAACACTTCACGCCTAAAGAGACCGTTAGTAAAGGCACATTCTTTTGATTTCAATTCAGCTCGTGCACTTCGCATGAAGTCCTACATAATATTTATTGTTGCTGGCTACATGAATTTGCCATAAAAACATTGTTAGTGCTGCAACACTCACCATTTTTATATACGTAGTTGACAGTGACATGTAGTTCAACAACACACACAGAATGAATATTTGTGTTTCCACTGCAGCAATGGCCAATCGGTCGCACCACAAAATTACGTTATACGTACATTGCCAGTCTTGTTAAAAATTTGGTGCAAGGTTCTCCACGACATACTACATGAGTGCTGACAAGTACTTAACCCGACCAGGAAGGAAACAAGCTAATGTTTCTGTCAGAATGGCGTGAATCTCCTTTGGCGTCTTGCTTGACAGAAAAAAAAAAACTTGATGAAATCTAGCGTCTCGATGTTGTTGATATCACGCGCATCCCTGACGCTTTCGAACTTGTTTCCTTCTTGGTCGGGCTAAGGACTTATCAGCACTCCGGTACGTTGGACTAGATCGAGATTCCGAAGATACAATAATGAGGACATGGAGAAATGTCAAGAAAAATTTTGACACTGGATTTGGATGTGCAACAAACTTCTTAAAATAAAAGAAAAAATTAAAATCTTAGAATATTATTTGTCTTTTTAGCCCCTGATATTTGGCGGTAGTTGAACGGTTTTCTATTCATCCAAAGGAAAGACACAAGAATCTATGTAAAGAACTTGTGTTCAGTTTACAAACAAAGCACTTTAACATGCGGCTGCTGCCATCTGCCGTCGCCCACTTGAACGCCGCTTCGCTAAATGGAAGGGCTTGTGACAGGCCAAATTGGTCACGATTTTCCGTGGTTCTCCTCCGTCCTAGTACAAGTTTGAATTGTTACTAAATTCCCACGTTGCAATGCTTGGTTTTCGTTGAACCCTCGTGACATTACTGCCAAGATTTGTTAACAAAGCAACCCCCCTCCAACATTATAAAAAATTAATCATAATGTTGCGCTCAAACTACAAAATTTAAACCTGAAAAATAATAATTTAACTGATATATTCAACTTCTTTCTTCTGCAGCATATTCAAACAGTCCACTTCTCAAACTACCTTTAGCAGAAGAAGAAGCGGGCATTGGCTGAGAACTTTCAAAGCCATTAAATTTTCTATTTCCTTTTTGTCAACAATGCAATGCCCTACTGCTTATTTGCTCTACGCTGTTTATGTAACAGAGCATTCCAAATACTTTTGTAGCGGGTGAAGTCGCATACATCCAACAAGACTCGGTGGAAATATCGGGGATTTGCTATAAAAAGTGCCAAAATTCTCTTTCTGGTACTTAAACTCGTTTTCTCTTAGCCAACACTACAATAAAGTACATCCACTTACATATTTTAATAATATGAACGTAATTTTACTCTGAATGTTTTATAGTTTTTCAGGTCTGGGAAAAGCGCTGAACAAGGAATTTGTGCTTGAAATACGTTAAGAGAATTTAAGGTTTTGAGTTATTGACTAAATAGTGAGCTGTGCGTTTATTACACTAATAGCAGCTACTGATTGCAACTAAGGTTGTTTTATAGCAGATGAAGTAATTTTTCCCGGGTTCGATCCCCGGCGCTACCAGATTTTCTGAGTAGTAGTGGGTCTGGAACGGGGTCCACTCAGCCTCGTGAGGTCAAACTGAGGAGCTACTTGAATAAAAAAGTAGCGGCTCCAGG
>Ga0123357_10010155_pt1 | contig 11948 bp, 2 predicted proteins | sample TergutEmb28metaG_FD_89873 | JGI IMG/M metagenome (GOLD analysis project Ga0123357, IMG submission 89873) | Embiratermes neotenicus P4 segment gut microbial communities from Petit-Saut dam, French Guiana - Emb289 P4 | ecosystem: Host-associated > Arthropoda: Insects > Digestive system > Gut ...
GTATGTATGTATGTATGTATGTATGTATGTATGTATGTATGTATGTATGTATGTATGTATGTATGTATGTATGTATGTATGTATGTATGTATGTATATATGTATGTATGTATGTATGTATGTACGTACGTATGTATGTATGTATGTATGGATGTATGTAATTTAGATTCAAATCATGCCCCAAATAGTCGGCAAATGCCCCTTGTACAGTTAAATTTCGTCTCAAAATGAGCCATTTGAGTCACATAATTGGTTTAGAGTTATATATCTATCCATGCATAACGGTGCTGCTAGTTTTGGCAGTTGCTCAGCGACACACCCTGGTCGGCTTTATTCCTCATTAAGTTCTGCGATGTCCATTGGACAGACGGCTGCGTGGGCACGCGGGGTCAGTTTTTACGGGCATGGAGATGAAAAATCTCTTGGAACCACCGTTTTTCGAATCTAGAACCGCTTAAACACTAGCGATTTTCTGTACTGACGACGGTATTGCCACTCACATTTTGCTAAGTAAGTATTAATGCAAGATGCCTACTAAGACAGATTTCTTTACGATTACAGTTACTGTCAGCCGGTTTATGCACTTCAGCGGAGCTCACTAACTTTTACTGCCCGTCTGTAGTAGTCTAATATATCATTTCTCTTTCTTTTCTTGTATATCAATCTCTAAAACTCTCTTCTTTTGTTTTGGTGTACTGTGCGGTTTTCACCTGAGATTGATTGACTGTTCGAAACCCTCTCATGTACACACAACATGAAGGATCATAGCATGGTGACATTTTTATAATTTCCAGTTGTCAGTGAGGTCAACAGTAGGTACTTAAATTCGACAACTGACGAATCAACACCGAACTGTGGCACAAAGAACCCGAAACGAGAAGCAAATTACCTCACGCAATGAACTTACTTCTACAAAGGCAAATTATCTTCCTCCATATCGCTGCCCCCCCCCACACACACACACACACAAGTTGTGAAAATCTGTTCATAAAGCTCCTATCGAATGTTTGTCCATCCCTAGAAATAGGTCCCTGTGCCCCGTGCGTCACTCTTTCTCTACGTCCAATGATTCAGTCTCTCATAACAGGCAAATTTCAATGGCCGCTGATGAGTCCAGTGAAACCCACAAAAATCCTCTGAACAGTAATATGGGAGGGCGACATCCTTTTTTTTTTATCAGATCCGCTGTCACTTGCAGTAGGCAACAAAAACCAAATTCCGAAACTCATGACACTGAGACTAGCAGGCTTGCATCTTATTACAGTATATGTCAAAAAAAAATCTGGAGCATCAGGGAGAATATTTAGAGCTTTCCTTGATTTTACAATTCCTTCCAATAAAAATATAAGGATGGTGTCTTAAAATAGACGCTCCACTTGCGATCGTCCATGTCTTGTTCAATTTACCGTTCATAATTCTGTGGTGAGTGAAATATATGTTTGAAAAATTTTCTTGAAGTACATAAACAGATCATTAAAAGTTAATTTTTTAACGTAATAGTTTTTTGATCTTTATAAGTAGTGTAAAACTATGAAATTATATAGTCATACACACCTCTCAATTTATTAGACGTTTTAGTTGTATTTCTAGCTACATGTTTCGGGTCGTATACAGAGCCATCTTCAGGCTAGTCTTCAGGGTGGTTTGTGTGTACAGTTGTTGGTGTTTTGAAAGTTACGAGATCTCGTATTACAAATAGTAGTTAAAATATTCTTCTCATCTTCGATGCTAGCGATACAAACATACACGCTATTCTAGAAGATTTTAACACTTTGTACACGAACCTACACTTTACAGCAGACATAGAAGACGACAATGTCTTAAACTATCTCCCCACGAATATTTTAGGCAATGCAGATTGCTCAACGTAGTTTCGAGACAATGGAAATGGTACCGTCCAATTGTAACATGGAAAGAAGGACCAGGCAATATGTAAGTTTTAAAATGGTACCATACCTGGCGGACCGGAAACGCCGGGAAAGGTGTCCGATTCGAATTCCGATAAGGTACAAATTGTTCTTAATGCAAATGAGCTTTTCAGAAGTAATTTCTCTAGAATGTGGTGTCGGTAACTTGATTCTTGTTGCATTAATCCTTATGCACATATCGCGAGAGACCTGCCTATCTTAAGTTTGAGAGTTACTTAAAAGTGTACAATAGCCCAAAACTCAATATTTTATGAAGAACATGTATTAATAATACTCTTATGCCTGAAGGTTTGTGGTCTATAATTGATGATGTCAGTGTCTCAAACTGTACAGTGTCGAATGTCGGAAGAGATCACGGGGTGAATTTGAAACTTTTGGAAGTGGTCGTAGCCTAATTCAGATAAAATCCCTGAATTTTCCAAAAGAAGCTGAGAAAACAACGCAAAACCAAAGAGACCGTAGCTTCCATCCGGGGTAGATTTTGACTTTGCCTCTGCAGCTGAACTAACGTCACATGGAACTGTGGCAATGGACGATGCAATAGTAAGTCGTAGAAGTAAGTATTTGTAATCCGTTGTAAGGAGAAATTTTCAAGTTTGTCGCGACATTTGTTCAGGACAATAACATGAAGAAGGTTGGAGTAGTAGATATAGAACTGCATAAATATTAACCTCGACACCAAAGGAACGTGCGCAGACAGCCAAACGAATCGGTGCCTTTACCATCGGGAAGTTCGTCAAGACATCCTCAAAATTTGCCTGAAGACGCTACGTAAAGTTAAATGCATTTCAGGATATGCAGCCTGGAAACCGACAATCTAAAAGAGGTGTTCACACATACGAACCAGGACTGAAAAGCTCTCAACAACTGTGTTCAGCCTTGTCGACAGTGGTATTAATTTTGGTACCTTCAGCGCGTAAATTTTGCTAAAATTAACACTGAATAAAATTCTGCTGGCTGCATGTTTATTCGAATCCTGTTTACAAGTGGTTCAGAACAAAATCCCTCATTTTGCGGCTACAGTTGGCTAAGAGGGACGGTACTAAAAAATGAATGAGGAAACAGAAGATGAGGAGACGTTAGGGACGTAGGAGCAAAATGGATGGAAAGTAGAATGACGTCCTGAGGGTAAGAAGGTTATAGAAGGGTATGTAAACAAGGACGACAGTAGGGGCGTACTGAAGGCGGTGATGTGTGAGAAAAACAGGATTTTTTAATTTTTAATGTTGCGGATTGAAAATAAGGAAGAAGGGCAGCAGTACGTTGCAAAGGACACTCAACAATAGTCACCTCCCCGCCTTTACGGCCGTCATGTTGGAGTTTTGTAGACTCCGGCATTGTGTGTCTTATACATTGTTGATCCTAGACACCATGGCAACCCCGAGGCTCACGAATTGTCTGCCTTTGTTCACATCAGTGTCTGTCTGTGGAAATATACGGCCCTTTTCACTGAAATGAAGCAAAAATTGTAAAATAGTGCGGAGTAATATGTCCAAGAAGCAGTGCGCTTGTGTGTGTACATCAGACCGACCCTTCGATTCTTTTGAAGGAGACGTGACTGTAAAACAGCGTCTCCAATCACCTTAAACATGAAGATGGAAACAAATCTGTTTTCCGAAGATTCGTGTTTCCTTAGTAGAACACTGATGATAAATTAAAAAGTTCTGGAAGGCGTAGACAATAGACTGACTCTGCTGCGGTCTGGACTACCGTGGAACCGCTGTTCATACCCCCACAAACGAAAAAGTTTTCCCATTTCTAATCGTCTAACCGAACCCGGTACCCACCAAGCCTTCTATTCAGTGGGCAAGGAGACCCTGTCCTCGGGGGTAAAGAGGCCAAGGTGTCAAGCTGAAAAAACGTACCACTATTTCGAAGGCTAGGAATGAGTGGGATCAGACCTCCACACTCCAAATATGTGTCCATGGCTTACACAGGAACAACATTTAATTTAATTTTTAAAAGCTGTTAGTAATTTACATCAATGTGTAGATTTCTCTGCACAAACCACATTTCTCTGCACAAACCACATTTCTCTGCACAAACCACATTTCTCTGCACAAATCACATTTCTCTGCACAAACCACATTTCTCTGCACAAACCACATTTCTCTGCATAAACCACATTTCTCTGCACAAACCACATTTCTCTGCACAAACCACATTTCTCTGCACAAACCACATTTCTCTGCACAAACCACATTTCTCTGCATAAACCACATTTCTCTGCACAAACCACATTTATCTGCACAAACCACATTTCTCTGCATAAACCACATTTCTCTGCACAAACCAGTCTCGAAATAGTCGAGACCAAAGTTCAGTTCCGTATTTTTTCCTGTTGCTTTAACTCGAGCGGTACAATACTAAGTATTTTTAGGTGTGATGAAGGAAAACGCTTGGATTACAAGTTGGGTACTTTTTAGGCGTGTTTGTTAATTCAGTGCAACATTCTTAATTTCCTTACTGTTTCTGTACCAAATATCCATCGAGAAAAGTAGCTTTTATTTCTGCAAGGTTTCTTAAAATATCTTCAGTTATTTTATTTATTTCTTTATTGCTATTCACTAATTCAGCAAAACCGCGTCTAAAATAGGAAGTGTGAATAATATCACTCTTAAGTATTATTTATACTAAGTTATCCCAAATTAAATGGAAGAAAGTTTCTTTCTTTACTTTCATCAGAAGAGTCACTGATTCCTAACTTTTCGTAAAAACCTATTAGTCACTGCCATATTAAGGCAAAGCGAGAATTCAATTTATGGCTCCACGCATTATAACATTCAGCATGTGTTGCAGATCAGTACTTGGCTTCAAGCATGGGCTCATTACCCACTGGTTAAGGGAGACGATGGGCCCCAGTTTCGGTCTAAGTGTTATGCAAAAAATCAAAATTCCTTCTGTTGTCAAAAATAGAACACAGAATTACTTTTGCCCTCCTATCAGCTTTGTTTACTGGCGTAACGTCTGCAGTTCACGCATTTAGTGGCCTCTCCTTCGTACCCGTGGTACATGGATCCAGAGACGGCCCTCTACGACAGTACGATACCAGTTTTCACAGCTAGATTATTAACATTTAGCCATTAACTAGGGGGATTCCGTACCAGTAAGAGAGGGCTGATTGACCGTAATTATGAACTCCGCTGTGGTTCCTGAAGGATGAATACTTCAGGAATTTATATAAACTTGCTCGTGTTACGGAAGTGAAGGCTGGTTCAGCAGCGGCTCGTACGTTAGTACTGATTTGTATCTACTTTAATTCGGACGAATCCCCAAATTTTATAAGACTGTTAGGTCAAGTGACGAACGCGTAGAGAAAATGGCTATGGCGACAGATATGTCGGAGATCTACTACCAATCGACGGTTCTGAAAAAGTTTTCATTTAGGAAGTCACGGGTTGGTAGTGGGGGTAAGGAGTTTTACCGTCATGCTGAAATCGTACCTGCTCCGTAATTCCTCCGATTATTACCTTGGGCATTATTCATTACATAACTCCCCACATATGTGTTGTTCAGTTAATGGGCTGTTCAAAGACACGCAGTCCAATGCAATGATATGATATTTATTATTTGCAATTGGGTTCACACCAGGTGGCAGTGGTCGGTTAACGTGTCCAAAATAGGAAAGAAACAGTTAGTTACCAAAGGAGAAGAAATACAAAAACACAGAATACACAAAATAGAAAACAAAACAAAAAAAAAACATGAAAAATATTAAAAAATACTAGTCGAATAATTAGCAAATAACAAATAGAAGCAATTACTAATGACACAACGTACTGCATAGAACCTACGTACAGTTACATAATTATGATAATACACATATTTCACCCCAGATCTCCACTTCAGCTCACTTCACTTCACTTCACAGTACTTCACTACAATTCACTCTCCATTTTTAACCTCACTCCCGGACGTTCCGGCACCACGCAGTTATATACCGCTCAACGTGTTTCGATTCCTCTAACATATTTAATACACAGTTGGGGCTTTCCTGTGCCCAGCAAACCACAGATTGCGGGCGCTACGATAAATCTCACATTACTCTGTAAGGGGATATTTTATCGTGACGGAACAACAGGGCATGTTACAAGCAGTAAGCACATGCCCGATACCTCTCCCTACAGCACCATCTCTGAATTTACTGACAAAAACAAGTTCGAAATCGCTTCACCAACGAGTCCTTCTGCACGTGATAAGGCAAGGTCCAGTGTGTATCCGAGTACTGTTTATCGTTTTCGTATTTATCTGTGAGACGAACTTGCATGGAGATAGTAAAGGTGGACCATGTGCTAATCTGTTGCCCGCACGGCTACATTGATCTCTCTCCGCGACACAGTTACAAAAAAACTCATTTCTCCACTAAGCTAAGGGGCTTGTTAGCGAGTATGTGACTTCCAAAACCGTCACCGGAACACTCTCCAAACGTGCTGCGTCTTCGGTCCTCCGTGCAGTTTTTCTTTTACCGAGAAACTTTCAAATACGCGCTCCACAAATGCATGCCAATGTACAAACCTATGAATTTCTCGCCACTGCAACACAATTCACTTCTCCTTGAATCCGATGTTTGTTTCACATTTTCACTAGCATTTAGTTAAAATTAAAGGACCGTATTTAGACTAAATTATTTGTAACTTGCCTTCATAATAATATATCCATTTACACCTATAACAAGACGATGTATCGGGCTTTCTTCAAATTTAAATACACGAATGCCTATCTAATCATTCGCCGCATTTATATTTCGATCTACGAATTTTCTGCAATCCGTATTTGACTAAGATTATATCTGCAGATTAACTTTCAAGTTTAGGGCATCTTTGGTTTTAGGGCATATTAAATGGTAGAATTAAAGACAATCACCGTCTCAACGAACACTGTAAGTCTATCGCCAATAATTAATAACTAATCAATGTCAGTATAACTAAGTGACTTCTGATCACAGTGTTTTTATTTCGCGTTCCGCCAAAAATAAGCTTAACGAAGAATTTAGAATTTTCAGATGCACATTGGAAGTTGTAACTTATACATTAACCAACTAAAAACTGGTGGTTTACGTATTTACCGAAAAGTCTATTATTATAACTCCGTATTTTAACTACACAGAACATTAAATCTCTTGTATTTTATCGGGTTCTTCTGCGCACTGAATAGGCTTTTCTGTTCGCAGGACTGCCATGTTAAAATTTGGTAATAGCATCTAACTATCCAGAAGAGAGTGACGTCACTTCAATGTCGAAGTTATAACAAAGGCCGACTGAAGTTGTGTCTGTTGCTGTGTATCTTCCGTAATTGTAGTCTGCACTGCATTTAGATGTGAAGGGGTTTATTAAGTCGCGCGTGATATGAATTTTACAGATGTTTGAAATGTGTGACAGGGAATTCGACGTTACATGCAGTTACTAGTTTACGGTTGGGCTCTTAGATGAGCGAAATGTTTGCTACAAAAATGTATTAGGATAACTCAGAATTTCACAAAGCTTCTCTAAATAATACGGTGGAGGGATATCACCAGAAACTTCGGAAGGACAAGAGAGATCAGCAGGACTATCATGGCCAGGAAAAATGAATGACGAATGCGCAATTCATCAGAATAAACTAATGAACGAGGAAGTACTTGATTGCAGGGATGACTGAAGAAATCTTTTTATTATCCTGAAGTGTAGTTCAATATATCGCTTCCAGATCCACCTTCTACAAATTTCTAAAGAATTTCACATCTAGTGATTGGTGGGGTAACGCCAGACTAGATGTCTTGAGGACAATTATCCTTGCATGAAATTTCTTCAGGCTCTCTTATTGGATGTTCTGATGTGAGAATTTCACGCCTACTGCCCCCACATTATCTCCTTCACCTTATTCAGACACACGAAACCAATTACCTCGTGGCGTTCCGACAGGATTATTACAAAGCTCTGTGGCCTGCCTCTAAGCAAAATCCGGATACCGTGTTATGTTGCTGTAATCTGTGAAGAGTGCTATTTATCTTTTAATAAAGTTAATTTCAGATGATACTTCATGTAGTCTACCTGAGGGGTTCTTATGTTATTTATGTGTCTCGTTTGAGTCTTGAAGTAAAGTTCTTTATGCCCTTTTACAGCATTCTCCGATCGGCCTGTTCAATGGAAACACACTTATGTAGGAGCTTCGTTTTTTATTCAAAGTAGAATCATTTTAGCATGAAAAGTTCAAGAAAATTAAGGTTTTATATGTGGAAGCTAACTACGATAATAATAGATAAAGAACATTTACCTTAATTCTCAGTTTCAGTACCTCTCTAACGTGTAATTAGTGTCGCCTAGTGTGGTCTACGTAATACTACGCTCATTTTTCTGTAACCTTTCTTTCCTTGTCCGTGAGCTATTTAAAAGTTCCGCAAGATACGAGTGAGCAATAACATGGGCATTCCCCACTGCCCGAAGTTGCCTTGAAACTATACCCACGTGTCTATAAGTAACCATTTTCCTCCCCTAATCTTAATTTTCTTTGACAGTTGCACAGTCCACAAATATTCTGTAAAAGTACCGGGTGTTTCGGATCCTAAAACACTATTAACTGCTGTCAGAAGAATGTAACAAGCTCTGACATGTACTTGCTGAAATATAACTCCACATGTCTAGAGCTAATTTAAACTGCATTTGCCACATGAAATACAATATCTTGAGCTTTAAAGAACTGGTAATCGGGTATTCAGTAAGTAGTAACTTAGAAAAAGGTACACAAAAGGGAAACCTTCTTCTTCAACACACGGTCCTTATAACTTAACATCTGCCTCCTTCAGATTGATAGCCCATGCAAATCTATCTTCTGCCTTATTCCTCATCTCTTGACATCCATCAATTTCAATTCATTCTGAATACAGTCTAGCCACTTTAAGTTTGGTCTTCCAGCATTTATTCTTCTGCCAGTTTTCCCCAGAAACACTTTCTGTACGGTCCTATCAGCAGTCATTATTACTAGATGGCCAGTCCATTCTAGTCTTCTTAGGTTTATTATTATTATTATTAAAATAGTCGGTCTTCTATACGTAATCTGTAATTAATCATTAATTCGGATTCCCCAACCACTGTGATATTTTATTGGACCATATATCATTCTTAATATTTTTCTCTCCCATGTTTTAAGGGATGATTTAATATTAACCTATCAGTACTCATATTTCACAACTACACCTTACTGTAATTTTGTGTATATTTTTAGTTTTGTGTTTTGATAAGTTTCTTGATTTCATATCTTTTTAAAGGGCCTGGTATAATCGATTCCATGTAAGGAAAAAATTCTGCTAAGTTTTTTTCTCTCATTTCCAGTATTACACACTCAGTTCTTGAAACGCTAAACTTTGCTACTGTCTCATACACTCCCTAGAACACACGACACAGACAGCGGTGGTTAACGAGCTCAACGCTTCCCATATTATAAGAGAGCATAGCTAAAATTATCTTGCTTTCAAATATCTCGAGAGTAGCAAGGCTAAGGACAGAGATAATTGAATATAACAGAAGTTGTACCATGTCTGTTTTTAAGGGCTTTCATGATTTTTTCACTTTCGGTTTGTACAACGAAATGCTTTCAGTCCGTCTATACTTGTCTGTTTTGCTTGCCTGAGTTTAAAGAGAATTGGAGTAGCAGAGAAACATGAAAATCCATGTAACAGTTCTGGTAACTTTCATGCTAGCAGAAATGAAGAGGAAAATTGAACATCTTCTGCAGTTATCTTTCCAAACGTTCCAATTATATAAAGTCCGAATGCAGCGCCGATCAAAGCGATTAGAGGAAATGTTGTTTTGAATTTCGCTTGGGACATGTATAAATAATGTTTCTGAATTTGATGCCTACTTAAATAGTGCTGTTCCAATTTTTGTGCAAGACGTCATAACAAATTTTTAAAAATACTTTCTATAATTAATTTTGCAGCTGAACGCGCTGGGCCCAGTTTGTTTTGTTTGAAAGCCTGTACTGTTACAGCATTTATAAAAAGTGGATTTGTTCGTTGTTTACTTCAAAAAATGATTTGAACGAAGCTTTTCCGCAAAATATCTTGTTGCTTAGTGATTCTCTGCGCTACAAGAACACAAAAAACCTCTTTAAGAGCGTAATGACGTAGTCTTCACACTGCATAACTTGATGACGTGCCATGACAGCAGACGGACAGATCGACTTTTCCTCTGCAATTATGGCATCAGCTTCTGGTGAGCTCCTGTTACTCAGGCAGAAGCGTGCCTGTTACCAACATGGGCGTTTGGATGTAAAATTTAGAAGAGCACGTTTCATTACTTGTTATTAAATTGTATGGGCTGACTGCTTGAATTAAAGAAGAGAAATTTAGAAATTATTTGAACGAAATATCGTACTACGACTACTACTACTACAACCACCACAACTACTACAGCTACTACTACTACCACAACTACTAACACTGCTACTACTACTAACACTACTGCTACTACTACCACTAATACTATTGCTACTACTACTACTACTAATACTATTACTACCACCACCACCACCACCACCACCACCACTACTACTACAACCACTGCTACTACTACCACTACCACTACTACGACTGCTACTACTGCTACCGATACTACTAGTACTACTATTACTACTCCTATTGCTACTACTACCACCACCAATACTACCACCACCACCACCACCACCACCACCACTACCACCACCACTACTACTACTACTACTACTACTACTACTACTACTACTACTACTACTACTACTACTACTACTACTACTATTACTACCACCACCATCACAGCTACTATCAGTAGAAGCAGTAGCGGCAGCTGTGGTGTCGCTGGTAGTGACGTTGGAGTAACAACACGTAATGCGGCTTTCCTAGTGCTGTACACGGTAGAACCTATTATAGCATTTGCCTTTCTATTTCATATTTTCTTTCTTATTCTTGTTGTTTCTTAATGTGATGTTTTCAGTTCATCCACACATTTGCATGCTTATTGAAGTACATTTATCGATCTCGTTAGTAATGATGCGTGTTTTGCTCAATGTTCATGTTGAAGCTGGTATTGCAGTACCCAGGTGTACGGTAGCCATGACTGTCGCATGTTCAAACTCAGAGCAGATGTCTTAAATATTTGTGCAAAAATATTTCGTCTCTCATATATACATTACTTTGAATAATCGTCTAAGCAACGAAGTGTTTGGGGTAGCACTCTCGTTCTAATAAAACTTTAATGAGTCCTTAACAAAGGAATATCACGTACAAGAGAGAAACTTAATTGCTTTCTGCACTAGGGGGAGAGGGATGTTTTGTGCAGATGTTGCTGGACCGCGAAGGTGCAGAGATGAGAAAATGGTGTCGGGGTTAGAGTGTTGATGTTCACGTTAAAATCCCGTAACCTGTCAGCTTTGACGGGCTGGTAGTAGACGTTAAAGTCTCAAAATCTCTAGTATTAAACAACCGAGGATGAATTCTGTGTTTTTCTGTAATAAATCTGCTTCCAAAAAATATAAAACAATGGGATGCAAAGAAAATACCAAATAAAGAAAACATGGAACTTTTAAAGAAACGCTATGTGCCGCACCGGTATAAAACCCTGAAGCCTTGTATCTTTATACGTAAAGTGATATCTCCTATCGACAAGCTTTTTGTGCTGGGATGAATGGACCGTATTTCTGTTCGCGTTTCAAGCAGAAAGGATGTTTGTGCTGAACAAGAGCTGGCATAAGATACTGAGAGAGAAAGGATGATGGGTGACATACACTGCTCCGTCATACAACGAAATTCGCAGTTCGAATTCCGAAAACAGCTCCAGTATCAGAAATGTTTCTGTAATCGTGCATTTATTTTCGTAGTAATAGTCTGCTGTCTTATTCCGAAGGACTAAGTAGTGTTGCTTAACTAATTTATCTGCCTGAATTAAATATAGACCATTTCATTCTGAGGTTCTCCTTGCGACCAAGAATCTCTAGCAACGGAACTCACATTCCTCACCCATGTCTTTAAACAAAACGGTTACAGCCAGCAGCAGATAAAACGAGCCATGAA
>Ga0123357_10010157_pt1 | contig 11948 bp, 8 predicted proteins | sample TergutEmb28metaG_FD_89873 | JGI IMG/M metagenome (GOLD analysis project Ga0123357, IMG submission 89873) | Embiratermes neotenicus P4 segment gut microbial communities from Petit-Saut dam, French Guiana - Emb289 P4 | ecosystem: Host-associated > Arthropoda: Insects > Digestive system > Gut ...
GGTAATTCAACAGAATAGTCGCAAGCTCCTGATGATGGATATATTAATGTCCGAAACATGTTGAGCACATAAGAAGTGAAATAAAATAGCAAGTGACATCAAGTTGGTCTTTTATTCTTCAGTGAATTATTCATCTAAAATATGCTGATTATAGGCAGTGTTTAGAGAATTATGAATTTATGAGTGATCACTGACATGCTGGCAGCATTGAAAGCTTGTAGGTAATATAAGTACCACAGTATCACAGATTACAGCAAAGAACACAGTGAACTTTGTATGTAGTGCAGTATTTACTTTGTACACGTTTATCATTATCATCAGAAATATTGAAATCATAAGTAAAAGCTTATGTTGTGAGCAGAAGCATAAGGGAGAATGGTGCTGCACCCAATTTTAAAATTTTGTTTTCTGTTGAAAAATTTATGCTCCATAGGTGTCATTTCTGGGAGTGCAGCAATTTTTCCGTATAGTTCCTTAATAATTTGACCAGCATATACAGTTAAATTAACTTACCCTGTTTCTTTCTGGAAAATTTGTTATCCAGGGATGTAATTCTCACAAGTATGGGTAATGTGTACATACATTTCATCAGAAATTTGGTCCTTTGTGTGTGGGGCAACTGTTACTGTACCCCCTCTCATCCCTGTTTCTTATGTTCTTTACCTTTAACGTAAAGTTTAAACAATTTTTTAGACAACTTTGGATCACAACTTAAATGACTTAATATACACTTCTGTGGACTAGGCATGCTTCTCTAAGCAAAATGAAGATGGCTTTAATGTTAATGAATCTTGCCATTGTTCATATTTTAATAACCAATAGCTGTGTTTCTTTTGTTATGATATCTGATGATCTCATATTGAGATAATGAAATCTAGTTTTGTCATATTTAAGTTGTGTGTGTGTGTGTGTGTGTGTGTGAGTGAGAGAGAGAGAGAGAGAGACCCATTGTGATTTATCTAATCTGTAGCAGCTAACAATGAAACACTGTATTGCAATACCAATTGTGCTGATGTTTCAGGGTGGGATCCAGTAACATTATCTCAAAAGACAGTGTCTTTCACATAGAATTAAGGTAATTGTGACACATGGACCTTGATATTGTATATTTTAATAAATGACACTACTTTGATCTTCTTTCTTTATCCAGTAGAGTTTCCAGTCACACCCATAATTATCGCACTTTGCACTGGACTCTGCCTCACACTTTGAGATAATTTGCTTATTTTATCCATACAATTTGTAAATATATGTTCTGATATTGCTGTTTGCAGATGTCTGTTTTGTTCGTATGTGGTAAATTGTGCGTCTGATGAAGTGAGGTTGCTTGAAAATGCTCTGTAAAATTGTGCGTCTGATGCAGTGAGGTTGCTTGGACATGCTCTGTAAAATTCCCTTGTGCTAAGACGTTGATTTTGATTGCTATCCTGATATGGAATGATGCTTTCAAATCCCACCCCTCCAGCAGTACATAACAGGATGAAGTTGTTCAGAATTTTTTACAGTATTTACAATACACAGAACTGCATTACTTCATTACTTCTAAGATTCATGTCAAGAGGTGGAAAATATTTTATGTCCATACTGATGTCCTGTGGACTGTATTATGCCAACTTTTCTAGTGTTTACAGATTTGTAATATACTTTGGTGAAATTTTATTCTATTTTGGGCCTGACAGGAAGATTCAGATGGCTGTGTTTGTGGTACTGTTATGGTCTGCCATGGAAGGTATCATGGGAACAGTAGTTTTATTGAATACATTACATTTTATTTCTTTGTTTAACGTGAGATAACTCTAATTGCGTTTTTCATATTTAGAGCACTTGGCTATTTAAAGGAGCAGAATCCACCATTGAACATGGGAGTTCCTGTCTCCAATTTGACGACAGTGTGTCCTGATCATGTCCTTGTTTATTGACTTGTGTATAGATACAACTCGAATGACATTTGTAAAATGATCACTGTATTTACCCACATATAAGATGATAAGTTTTTAAATTCATCATCATAAAAATAGGGGCTCACCTTTTAATCAGGTTCCATATAGGTATTTTTCTGTAAATTGTAGCAGCACCTTAATTCAACATCGTGGGTTCTTCATTTAGGTGGGGGGGCTTCATAGATGTTGGAAACTTTGTGCTGAGACAAACTGATGCATTATTTGCTGCAAATTGCAGACACCTCCATCCTCTTTGAAAAATGAATGTAATCAAAGCAAGAAATATCCTTCAGTTTTATGAGATTTTTGAGGTGGTTAGTGGGCAGATTTTTTTTTTTTTTTAAAAAAAGTTTGTTAGTGGGCAGATTGGTGTGTTTTGGCATTAGGTGTGTGATGCTGTATAGTTTGGCACACATGGCTGTAACTTCCATATTCTGAGTCTAAGAATAAGCCACATGGGATGAAACATCATTGATACTGGATATGGGAACAGGAAGATCAAGTGAGTGAGGATTATGCAACTATCTTATTGTTCTGAAAAGGATCATCACACAACAAGAAGTCAGACCATTTGAAGCAGTGTCCTGGATGGGAATGTGGGACCCCAGGCCCTGGCTTTGTATCACATTAGACTTTAATCATCAGTCATGTGAGATCTTACTGCCATGATGGTAAAAATGTAGACTGTTCTGGGGTATGATGCCATGTGGTTTCAGGTGTTACCCATGTTTAATCTAAAGATGGAGATAGTGGTTTCTTCTGAAATGTTGGTCCATTATGCAACTGCTTGGGGTCATTACACTCAAAGCCACAATCTGAAATGTGTTCAACCTGCTTGACTAAACGTTTGAAATTATGAAGTCAGTTTCTTTAGGTTAGACTGTACTTAATCACATACTTCTAGTCAGTGGTGCAGTTAACGGCTGCTGGTAAGCATTGCTGCTGCATGAACAGAAGTATCACATAGCTGTCAGGCATAGTAATGCAGTTTGTCTTCACTGTAATTTGGAATGTACTGGCCAAAATTTTGTCTAAGTTAGCCATTAATTAACTGTTCTAAACTGTAATCTGATTATTACCTTTGAATGTGCATATTTTATTTAATTTCATGTTTATAAATCATACTAACATTTCCAGAGATTAAATTTGTGCAACTTCATAGCTTCCAGATGCAAAACAAATGCACAGTCAGCGCTGCGTCATGGTTTATGTGCAGTGCCAGATAATGACAGTGTTGTATCTCTTGACATATGAACCAAAGACAAATCACATGATACACAAAGTGCGGGTTATTTTTTAATACTGTAGCCATTGTGAGAAAAGCAATGATGATGCCACAATTAGACACATGCATCTTAGAATGTTTTTTATGCACTTGGCAAGCAAAACATTTTAAATACAGTGACTTGGGCTTCAGTAGATTGGTGTATAGAAGTTGGACATGAATAGCTAGTAGTGTTTTAGAAGCATCTGCAATCAATGATCTTCCTACATGTAATTGTGTTTGTAGAACTTAAAAATAAAAAATGTTACATGTAGCTGAAATGTTATGCAAGTCTGCAACCTAATTGTATCAGTCATAACAGTAGTTTAATTGGGTTACAGAACTACACTTGGGTCATTAAGATTTGTGTCAACTGTAAAATGCAGCTTTTAGTTCATGATGCCTTGTGTTTGTCAGTGGTGTGTGATGTTTGTTAAGTTGTCATGACAACCATTAATAAGACACACATTAGTTATAGCAATGATTGCTTATGAAGTATAATTAACTACTATTATGTTAATGTAGACAGTTCTAAATTTCTGTAGTTTTTATATTTTATTGCAGTAATTGTTTCGTGTTGTGTTTTCTGTGTGTTGCAAGTGTTTTGTTTTCTGTCTGTTATAAAGAGTACTGGAACATTATCATCATGATAAGAGTGTTGACTTCTATATTGTCTGTAGTTGTAATCTGTTGTAGACACATGGCTTTACTTTGATAGCTCACATCAGGATGCTCTAGCAGTAACCTCATCCATTCTGCAAGCCATCCTGGCCAAGGGTTTTCTGTTTCTTATCAGTCTCTCCAGGTGAATGCCACGACCACCTGCTTTGAAATTCTGCCATGACCACCTGCTTTGAAATCCCTATTTACTCCATGTATGTGATTAGCTCTACATCTTATTCAGCTTTCTGTAGTTGCAGTGGTGTTACTACGTGATCTGGGAATGCATCATTTCCTTTTGTAGATCATTTCATATACCTTTGAATTGTGGGATGTAATTACATCCATGTGCAGCTTTGATGACATGACTGTTTCCTCCTCAAAATATTACTAAGGTAAACATGAAATGTGGAAATGGGAATGTAATGTGTCAGCAGAAAATGGGCCAGAAAGCTGCACTGTCGAAATACTGGCTTGGCGGGAGGATATAAGCTTCAGTCCTCCTCCTCTTTTTTCTCCTCTTCTTCTCTGTCTTCCTCAGAATCAAGAAATAATTCACTAGGCCTTGGGCCTTATTACTGAGACACACAATTGATCAGATCAGCTTTTTACATGTCCTCATTTTCATCAGTTTCGGTTATTATCACAAAACCCTTACATTTAAGAGACATTATTGGAACTCTTTATTTGATCATAAAGTCAGATGTTAAAAGGATATGTAAACCACTAAGTTCTTACGGAATGTGTTGTCAGTAGTCCTTGATGGAACATGCTGTCAGTAGTTCTTGATGGAACATGTCATTAGTCGTTGATTTGAAATACACAGATGCAGATGAATATAAACCATTTTCTGTCAGGGTTATTGGCACTGCTGTAATTATATTCATTGCAGTTCGCGCTTGATAATGATCAGTAGGCCTTGGGACCTTACTGCTGTATAAAAATAGATTTCAAAGCACTCTTTTCATTTATCTTATTAAAGTGGTGCCAAATAATTATGGTTTTAGTAGCATGCCTTTTGATTTTCTTTCATTTTGTAAGGTGGTACTTGGAAAACTAGTTGTAGAAGTTTAAATAAAGTGAAATAGTAAAATTTGTAGGCGTCTGTACTTTGTGTTCCATACTGAGCATTGTCCTAAAGCTGGCCATGAGGACAGAGGCTACTGGATAGTTGAGTTTATTATCCTTTGGAGGGAAATTCATAATTTAATTCTTCTTAAAACATTTTTATATACCATTTGAAATTTCATTAAATATCATCCAGTTTTACACCTTGATGATTGAGTAAAGCTTGACCCTGTGTGTAAAACAACCCCCATTTACAACCTTCAATTCTCAGGACAATACCAATGCTGAGTATGAACAGTTATATGGCAAACCCCCCCCTCCTTATGTTACGTGGTCAGACAATTAAGTTTGCGAACTCGCCACCGTGTGCTTGCCATCGCAGCACTGGACAAAAGCCTTAGTATGGTTTGATGACGATGACATATCAGCATTTCACAGCTATGTTATTGTTGATGTATGGCAATCTCTTTCTGAGTGGCATCTATTACTGTCTGCGTGTGTTTTGGTGTGCCACCGTGAGAATGTCGGAGCTTGAATTAGGGCAGCGAACCTTTTCAAAAGAGCCTCTGAAGTCTATGAAGTGCTTTAAAAAAGCATTTTTCTTTGTTAGCATCATGAGTAGAACAAAAACCCTAGAATGGTATTCAGGTTTCAAAACTTGCGAGAGTTTGGTTGAAGGTTTTGAACGCGCAGGTCGCCCACTGTCAAGACAGATTGATGAAAATGTGGAAAAAAAGCGGGAAATCATCCACGAAGACGAACGGCTTGCAGTTAACAATGTTGGTAACATTGTACATGTAGCATACGGTACGTGTGCACGCGTTTGAACTGAAGATTGAAACATGAGGCTGATTACTGCAAAATTTATGCCGCGCCTGCTGAATGATGACTATGAGGTATGTAGCACTTTTACCGCAACGAGTTTGTGAACTTTATTGTCCGACCACGTATATGTGATGAGTTGTGAAAATGTTAGTTGGGTGAATGTGGTATTGGGACACAGATTTTTGGTGACCAGATGAAACACACATTTTGAAAGTCGTCCTAAATAAAGAACCATTAAACCAGCCAGGAGGAAAAGTGTGTGATTAACTAATGCCCAAAATTATAAAATTACCTGAGAAGGGTCAAGACAGACTCATGAGCAAGCCATTTGTTTTGTCGTTGGGTGCCAGGAGTCGGGCTGCTTATTAATCTGCACTGGTGTAGGCCGTGGATGTTCATTAGCTGCACTTTCTTGTACTATGTTGCCTTTCTTACTTTTAAGAGGAGTTTGAGATGACCCACTGGAGGAAGTCATCCCAGTTCTGACAGCTGTCAGTACTGTTACCTACACAGACTGTAGTGTTTATGTACGCTAATAGATAAACTAATGTCTCTTGTTAGTGCTATGTCCAAATCGTGTGGTTGAACGTGACATTTTGATCAGTTTTGCTGTGATGTTTCTACAAGAACAGTTTTAACCAAAACTGTTTTTTACAATGAAGCTATAAAATGTTGTGAATATAACATTCATACATCGTGTGTTGTTTATCCGTCTTACTTCTGACACTGTATAGTATTTTGCTTTGTCTTCCGACATCCACAGCTTACAGGCAGGCATTTCTCATAACAAAGATCTCTAATTGTCAACATTAAATGTGTATACTTTTCCACTGCATTTAAATCAGGTCAATCAATGCAAGGTACTGCTTGGTTAAAAGAAGCCTGCCAGTGGGTGGCCAGAGTAGGTAATCTCTTTCTTGAATGTACCTGTGTTCTTCGGTATTGCAGTATGTGCAGAAGTAATTAACCTTTTGATGCCGGAATTTAGTGGCCGTTCGGCTATTTAAAGGGCTTACTGTGCGGCCACTTTAGTGGCCGTTCGGCTATTTAAAGGGCTCACTGCTCGTCCACTTTAGTTGATGTTTGGCGCTAAAAGGTTAATTATTGGCAAGCATTTATTTCCATCAGGTGTTTAAATTTCACTCCTTATGATGACATTGTGCAACTCAAATAGTATCATTCACACTGCCGCATAATAATCACATAAGAAATCAGTTATTTTTATTGTCTGTTAGCCAGTGTTCTTGTGAACTTACGGCGAACTTACTTGGTGTATTAGCTGAAACAAGTATTGAGGTTTGTGTATTTTGCTGTGTTCAGTTGTGACCAAATATAAACTTTATCATTAGATTAATAACAAGCATTTTACTGGACCTCACATATGGATCAAATTCAGTGTAAAAAGAAAGAGTATAAGGCAGTGGCCTTGAGAAGTTAGGATCTGAATTGTAAGTGAAATGTAATACTTCGTTGTCCATTTGCACTGAAGCCATAGACCTGTGTTCATACGTGACCAAGTCACACAAACACTCTACCCTCAAGGACTGGGTACAAACCTTCTGTTTGTCGCTACCTATATGTTTGTGGGGACTGCATCTTACACAGTTCATTGCATGACTTGGGTTAACATTAACACTTTGTGCAGGAGTTTGAAAACAACCTTCAATTTCTGTTGTATCTTGTTGGAGGTTGTTTTCCACTGCATTGGATATTTTAAATTGCTCTCAGATAGAGGTTAAAGTAATTATTGTGTAGTAAATAACTAGCTGTAATGCTAAAGATGAGTTACTTGGGAAGCAAAATCGCAGATGAACGCTGTAAAGATCATATGCAAAAGTGTTTTTGCTCCCAAATACTCGGCAAGTAGAGTGTCTCTGTGTTGTAGTTCTTTGTTCAGTGAGAATTTACAGTGAACAATATTTATATTGGGCACAAAGGAAGATCATGTAAAAAGATGCTTGTTACACTGCAGTTTAGAATGCACTAGTTGTACACATGCATGCAGCCACATGTTTTGTTCTAAAGAACTCAGAGAATATAGACGTATTTATAACATAGTCTCTGCTTGAAGCTGAAAATGTGATTGATTTTGAAGAGAAATGCTCTGCTGTGACAGCACTGGATTGATTGGTGAACTGATGTATTGAAATGCTAGGTGTGTGTGTGTGTGTGTGTGTGTATGTGTGGGGTTTGGGGTGTTTGTGGTATGTGTGTTTGTGTGTATGTATATGTGTGTGTGTGTGTGTGTGTGGTGTGTATGTGTGTGCATGTGTGTGTGTGTGTGTCAGTTGCTCTCCCAAAGGCTGTGTAATGTCTGATATATGATCAGTGGCAGTTAATGCCTTTAGAGTACTACTGGATAAAACTAATTAAGAATATTCAAGGACACTGTGAGATGCAGTTTAAGGTTATTACAGCAATGAATATTAAGATTGTGGCCTTTCACATGTTAAAGTAAATAGCTATTGCAATGAATATTTGTGTCATGGTGACTGCAGTGTAATGAGTATCAGGTCATGAATGAATCATGAGATAGTGCCAAGATTAATTCCCAGTTTCATTGTAGTGATTCTTACAAGAGCCCTGTTTTGGATATTTTCACAGTATTATTTTATACATTATGTAGCTGTAGATGACATGATTAGCATTGTAAGTAGATGAGCACATGTTGCATAGCAGTAGCAAATATGTTTAATGCTTCTTGGTCAGAGCCCAGTGATTCAGTGTTTATATGAATTTACATTTTACCAGTTACATTAGAATTATATGGGATTTATTGAATCTTATATACAAGCAGCAGATACTGTAGAATGTTCTTTGTATTCATTGTTATAACTGAGATAAATCATTATAATTGATAAGTGATGAAGAATGCAGTTGTGCACGTAACAACCAGGATAATCTTGTAATGGTAGATTTCAAGTTAAAAAGTTGAAAAATAGTGGAATGTCCCTGATGCTCTGAAGCACACATTTCTTTTGTTAAATACTTCAAAATTAGGTTCACACCTCATATAAAACACACAGAATATCAAAACTACCTGCTGTTTAAATGAATGATGGTGTTACCTGACTTTGTACAATGTACATTTTATACGTACATTCCATGGATCCATAGAATGTATGTACATTTTTGAAACAGTGTAATGTGGTGTCTGTTCAGGTGGGATGTGGTGCTGTGTGATATCACACAGGTACAGAAAGTTTTGCTGTTTACTTTGTGAACCGTATGACACTTGTCCAAACACTTTGTGAGGCGTGTAGTCTGTAATGTGAAGGCAGGCAGTATATGTAATTTATGGCACTTGCCGGTACACAATGTGAAATGGATAGTGTTTAAGTGTTAAAGCAGGTGGTAAATTTCATTACCACTGTGATTTAAAGGGTTCAAAGCCAAATAAGTATTCATTTGTTAGCACATGTTTCATAAAACAATCTTTGGTACATGCATGACCAAAAGTAGCAAAAATGTGTACATGACCTTACAATGTCTCTGTGCCTGTCAGTCGGATCAACTTCAAATGCTGCATGGATTTTCGTGGAATATTATTTGTGGTACTGTTTACTGAGACTTGCTGACTTCATAACTTGTTGGTTAAAATGAGTCAGAAATAACAGACACTTACCATAAAAGTCCACAAACACTGCAACATTCATTCCAAGTGTGACTGAGAAACTTTTCGAACATATTTAAAGGGAAATGAATCATGCATTAATGCCTTACACTTTTTCATAAGTTCTGCAGTTTTCAAGATCATTGTACATGGAGGTTATTTAGTGGTGCCTTCAGTCTTCAGGGATATAACATGGCATAAATTGGTAGCTGGTTACTGAAGTTTCGGTATTATTGGTCAGTCTCATCTTCAATTGTCAAGCATTCCAAGGAGGACTGCTTGACCAACTTACACACCACGTAACATCCCAGAAGAGTGAAGGCCTCCACCACACCATGTTGGAAGCCTGATATATCAAATGTTATTTTATGATGTGTCATATTATGGCTTTAGAACCATTGGGCTGATTTTGCCACTGCTTTGCTCCCCCCTCTTTTTTTTTGTGTGTTGTTTATCAGATACAGAATAAAAACTTAGCATTTGCAAAATGAAAATAATAGTAACAGTAACAGAGAAAGTGCGCCATAATTAATATTATTTATGTACATTTTCAAATGTGTTGGTTGTTTTTTTTTATGGGCTTATGTTTCCCAATACATCAAAATGTTAACAGTTTGAAATATTCAGTTATGGAGCTGCATTCTGAAATTTGGAGCTTCAGTTTGCAAAAAGATGCCAACAAATGTAAACAATTCATGTAAACATGTTGTTTCATTATGTATATATCCAAGAATTGGCCTTTATAATTATATGTGTAAATTAGGTTGCCATGTCTAATGTTTTTGTCTCCCTACACACTCTGCTCTGATACTGTCAGATTATTAATAAACATTATGCAAGAATGTAACTGGTTTAATATTTTGCACTCTTAAATGTACATTAATATTTTAACTGTACCTTCCTGCATTAGATTTTTATGGCTGCTCTGAATGTGTCATTTCACTGTAGACAGTTAGTTTGTAACTCTCCCAGAAAATAAATGCTGCATGCACATTATTATTGTATAAATGAAACCATCCATTGTCAGGTGCTTCAAGGCCTTTGGTTTTGTGTAGTGATACATGACTCATTCCAACATTGCTCCTGTGACTTTCCACTGTTACCTTTGGATGTGTTATCATTGCCTCATTCGTCCATCTAGGAAAGAAAATGAAGTTGCTAATAATAACAAAATTTAGAATACATGAATCTTACCAGACTGTTGTTATTGTAACACATTTCAGCTCTTCCTTATACTCAACAATGCAGCTTGACATTCAGGTGACCATGCATCGTGATAAATTCTTATAATAAAACCAACTAGATGCACTGATTTCTCAAATTTATTTTGGAATAAAATTCTTCATGTTTTGGACAGTTCCTCTGTCCATCATCACGAGTTCTTCACTGTACACACAGCAATGGTATATGTCATACAGGTTACAGTTACAGCTGCTCGCAAGCTGTCAGCAAAACCTGTATGACATATACCATTGCTGTGTGTACAGTGAAAAACTCCTGATGAGGGACAGAGGAACTGTCTGAAACATGTCGAGTTTTATTCCAAAAATAAGTTTGAGAAATTAGTGCATCTAGTTGGGTTTATTATAAGCATCAACAATGCAGCATGGGTCTGTTCCAAGGTTCAAAACTTGGTGAACTCTTTTTTTCTCTCATTGTCCAATTTTTGGCCTATAATAAAATGTCCTGCATAGAAGTCTCCTTTCTTTTTTCCCCTGCAAATGATTTTTCCACTTTAAATGCATGCTGTATTGTTTGTATCCTTTCTGCCTTCCCTTCCAACCAACAGGCATGGATTATTTAATAGCTGTGAATATTTTGAATTGCATCATATAATAAGTATGTTTTCAGTAGTCCTGCTTTTTTTCCATTTTATATGGACTTTGTGAATTCTATTCCATACACAGCCGTGTATTAAACACAGTAGAAATGTGGTATGTTTAGTGAAAACTGAATGAGGTTTTCCTCGTATATATATATCTATATACACACACACACACACACACATAGACAAAGTAAAAGGTAAAGTTGGCAATAGAACAGGCCAGGAAATCTCAGAGGGGGAGTAGAGGTATAGCTTTACTCTTTCTTTAACCTCGGCGCTAGATGGGAGTGGATGGTCAATGCTACGCCCTGGCCACTTTACCCCTGGGAAAGTGACCCAGTACCCATTATACAGGAGGCTGGGTGGGCCCCAGGACCAGTCTGGACAGGTGTGGAAAATCTTTCCCCCACCAGGATTCAATCCCCGGACTGTATACATACAAAAGTTAAGTAAAATAGTCTTGCTTCTCATGTAGCCCTCCCAACTTAAATTTCTTAGATCCTTTTTTCATATTTATGTTATCCTTATTTCATATTTACGTACATGTGAAATAACCACTGCCACCGGGTGACAGCCCATTTGCAGTTAAATATTATTATTATTATTATTATTATTATCATCGAATTTTTCACTTCTCAGCTTTGGCAGGGAAATATTCACCTATCCTGGAATGTAGTAATCAACGGGATTAGGCTCGGTGGTCTTACTTGTAGTTTAAAAAGTTTCTTACAATTGAACATGTGCCAAGAATTA
>Ga0123357_10010158_pt1 | contig 11947 bp, 7 predicted proteins | sample TergutEmb28metaG_FD_89873 | JGI IMG/M metagenome (GOLD analysis project Ga0123357, IMG submission 89873) | Embiratermes neotenicus P4 segment gut microbial communities from Petit-Saut dam, French Guiana - Emb289 P4 | ecosystem: Host-associated > Arthropoda: Insects > Digestive system > Gut ...
ACCAGTTAGTCGCAGACTCCTGAAGATGGTCGTATTAACGGCCGAAACATGTTGAGCAATGAATGAGTATTGAATAAATAATAAAATAAGTGGCATCAAGTTGGTTTTTCTCTTTACGAAACTTGAAACTATTCAGTTGTCTAATAATACTGTTAAAATTCGAGTTCAAGATTTATCAGCAGATATAGAGAAATATTTTGTGTCGCGACTTGAAACAAGCTTTGTTTTTTTCGTTGGAACTTCACGAATCAACAGACGTGTCAGAACTAGCAGTATTACTTGTATGTGCATGTTACCTGTTCCAAAACAAAATAGAGGAAGATATACCGTCTAAATGTGCAATGCTCAAACATCTTCCGTTTCCCCCAAATTATCTGCGAAGCTGATTTTCAAGGTATGCGGTAACAAGATCTAAATATCATTACAGAATGGATGTCGGACCCGACGTTAGAGTTCATTTGTCTACAATCGCTCCCAACTTTGAATCACTCTTCACACTAGTAGCCTATGAGGTAAGATTGTGTATTCAAATAGTATCAGTTTGTTATTCGGTAATTTTTGTGCGTCTGGAATAGGGAGACTGTAAATATTACATGTGTATATATCACTTCTGAGATATAAATTTTTAATTTTGGATAGCTGTCATCCGGACGCTGTATATTTACGTAAGCAAGGATGCGAGGATCCGTGGATATTTTTTGAAACCAAAATGAGTTAGCGAGCAAAAACGTTTCGAAACGCTGCTGTAGACAGTACTGGTTGCAGCTAAGTGGTAAAGCTGCTGCATAATTTTGGACTGTGTTTCCAAAAGATTTACCCCGCTACAGTTGATTATATATCGTTAGAGAAACATGCCAGCCTAGCCAACGTTTTTGCAAGGGCTGAGACTATCTCCAATTAGGCCAGTCACGCTTTTTGGACATTCCATTTAATTGACTCATAATTAACCATCGTACCAATCAATATTGTATAATCTTAGCAGCTGGAAGCGTCGTAAAGTAGATCAACAATAATCTTAAAATGTATTATGTTTTTGAAAAATTACACAGAGCATACGAAAAGGTAAAGCTGTTTTGTACTGCGTGGAATAGCAACCGTTTTTAACCTTTTCCAGAGAACTGTTAAGGCTTCAAAGTATACACGCGAAAGTACCCATTCTCGTCTGGCCTATGTTTACGATTGTTGTCAGCATCACCGCATGAACACAGTAGCGAAGACATAAAAGAATCCCGCCGAAATGAGGAAATTCAAGTTTACTCGTGTAATTAAAAAAAGATGGGGGCTGGGGAATCAATCACGTGACAAAAACTACTGCGTTTGAACATCGACTTAACAGCCGTGGGTACCGAACATGTCGGCAACAGTACAGAGTAAATTTCATAGTAAATTTGTTAAGTCCGCGGTTGGAAGCGCGGAAGGATACCGTGAATGACACCTGAAGAAGAGAATTTGTTTATCCTCGTCTGTTATGATAAGCTTAGCCCCAAGTAAAGTAACCTGCATATCGAAGAAATAATTCATTATCTTACGGAGATAATGGTTTTGTTGTACGTTGGAGGTAAGAATGAATGAACCACCTCTTAGGTTAATAAATGATGCTATTTTTCTACTGCAGAGGTTATGTAGTGTCAGTTGAGAAAGGCAAATAATTATGTACCCTATAGTGAATGAGTCTGGATTTGGAGGGACTCAGCCAGGGTACTTTTGCGATTATGGCCTCACAAATTTCCTGGAGTAACTGAGTAAAACCAGAAAACATATTAATTACTGGCAGTGCTGTCTGAGATTTAAACTGGTTGCCCTTCAAATGGAAGTAATAATATTAGAGCTGCATGAATCTCTTTAGTGAAAGGAAATGAGTGGGATTTGTTAGTTGAAGTAGCCACAGGTAGCAGGGGAAAAAATTCTGGAAAGGCTGTACTCTGTAATGTAGTGTAGAATGACATTCTTTCCAATGTATTAAGCTGGCATTTGGTCTCTGTTTGTAGCATTAAGTAAAGTATGTTTATTTGATGTCAGTATGACTGAATACCCAAGAACAAAATCTCCCATATTGAATTTTTTTTTTTAATTTTGCAATGGTCCATGCTGATGGAATCTAAGTCATTGTTTGTAAGTAGTAGTGGGCCATATGATCAAAAATACATGTAAGAAGGCTGAATGAATTCTGATTAAAGTGGGGTAAATACAGCCTGTTAGCTGTTGAAAAGTACAGATACTTTAGCAGTAATCCACAAACAGTGAGTATGTGGTTCGGCCCTACTGCTGTATTAGTTCATGTGTGATTAACCAATTAGACAAAACATTATTTGCTCTAAATCTCATTATGCCTGCAGCCCAGTGTCAGGCAGGTCACATGTTGGATGCCCTAGGTCTACAAACTGATACTGGGTCATGGATGGGCAGATAGATATGACCTTCACACATGGCATTCTTTACTACTTTGTACAGGACTCCAGGAAGTCTGGAACGTGTGATACGAGAATTTTAAATTATAAAATATATACTAAACAACACTATTTATCGGACGAGGAATATTAAATGAACGCATTGAAATTCTTTATGAAAATACTTTAATACTCTCCATCAAGAATAAAATTTTGCTGCAGTATAAATATGTAAGGAAAGGTTATAAATTCAATGAAAATCAGCACTTATACAAACAGTAATGAGTAATACTGCACATCTTTCAGTTGGATATTCCATACCTGTACGGACTGAATATGCATGCAACATGCACCAATTTATTTTATGCACACAGTAATCAGCATTACTGCATACCTTTTAACTGGATATTACTTGGGGATCAAATACACACAAAAGGTACGAAATTATTTAATGTCACCAGAAGTCGTCTTTACTTGAGTTATTCTCGTTACTTTGCTTGCCAACTGATATTGCCTGATGACTACTATCTGTCACAGATTGTGCAGCATCATCACTATGTGCTTCAAGAGAGGTATCCTTTTGTTCCTTACCATCGTCTTGTTCTTCAGACACACTGGCATTATCTCCATGTGAATTAGTACCTTCTGAAACACACTTAGAGAGTTCTTTTTCATCAGTTTTTACATGCTCTTGTTCAACAAAATCTTGTGAGTTTCCCTGATTATTTGTTGTAAGGGCATGTCTGTTTTGGTCCACTTCATCAGGTACAGTTAAGGTAGACTGTCCTCTACCACTGCTTTGTGCATCTATAATTTCTGCAGATGAATTCGTATCAGCTGTACTGATACCAGTATCTTTACCCACATTTTCTCCGACATTCTGAGTGTTTGATATAAGTGTAACTGAGTTCGTAACATTCTTCACTTCTTGTTTCTGCACAGTTGTTTGGGTGCCTGACCCTGATATTTCCGACAGTACATCTTCCTCCTGTATTGGTATAGTACCAACACTGGAAATGAAGACCGGTTTATTAGCAGTGCCTTCAATACAGACATTAAGATCTGGAAGAGAGGACCCATCTTTCGACACACATTCAATGTTAGGATCTTTGTTGTCACTAGGAAATATAGTGCTGGATAAATGGGATGCAGCTGGCACTGGCTGAAAATCAGTTTCATTGCTCAAACTTCCAGTATTTAAAGTGGTTCTGCTTGACAGAAGTGACCCTGTCTCATGACTTGATAAGGCAGATATGTCACTTTCAGGAAATAATTTCCCTAACTGTAACTCATTATGTTCCATACTTTGATTGTCTTTCAGACAAGTTATATCTGACTTGTCTTTATCAGCAGATTTGATCCCTTTTAGAATAAATTCGGATCCTAAGGATTGTATAAGATATGAAGATGCTTTGTGTTGCACTTTCCAGTTGCTATTAGCAGATAATCTCTTTGTCACACTGATTTTTGCTTTGCCATCATGGATGTCACTATAGAAATTATGCTTCTGAATTTGTGAAGAAATATGATCGTCATCTTGTGTACTACTTGTTGAAGAATGTGCCATGTATGAAGGTACTTCATCATATTCTTTTATGAGGAAAGCCTCACCCTGCCTGTCACCTCCATCTAAGCTTTGTGGCAAAGACACTGGCCTAGACAATGAAGCTACTTTACCAGTTTTCTGAGATGAAGTGGCAGCATCATCAGCTGGCTTAAGGTAAACATCCTCTGGTGTTTCATCATTTAACTCTTTCTGAGAAGTGTCTTGATTTTCTGTGCTCTCGGCTAAAGAAGAAACCTGGGGCCTATTGTAGATATTGATGGTCTTCAGACAGTTGCCAAATGATACATTCCTGGCTTGATATGGAGTACGAATATGTGGATCAAATGACGCAGAACTGTCAGTGTACAGCAACTCAGCACGTAATAAACCACCCCTCCTGTCTGTTCTGGTGTTTATAGAATCTATTTTATCTGTCTGTTGATGTATTCCTCTATTCTGAAATTCACTGCCTGTTGATGAGTGAGAATGGAGTGTGAGTCTAAAATCTGTTGGAGGTACTGTAGTACTAGTTACACATCTGCTAGAGGCACTGAGTTCACTTCCTGTACTATACAATGGATACTGAGTCTTGATTCTGTCTGAAAATAATGCAGTTCCATTGGTATGAAGTTGTTGAGGAAAAGCAAATTGATTTGAGAATCCTTTTGTATACTGAAATGGTGGTTCTCTTTCATTTCGGAATAACGTATGGTGAGAAAATTGAGATTTATCATCATATTTGGTATTTCTGAAAATGAAATGGGTGTGAATGTTCTGACCATCTTCTTTAGCAGCTGAATACGTGGGTTTGTTTTGTGTGAAACTTGCATATTCTGCATTGCGGTTTTGTTGCTGCGAGTGAGTGGGCTGCACATTAGGATGGAAGAGAAAAGATCTAGTTTTGGCCAAGCTTTCAGAGTGTCTCAGTTGGAAGTCTCGGTAGCTGCGATCAACTGCTTCACTTTCCTCCTCAAGCCTACGAAGTCGATGTCTAGCTTCTTGAACAATTTCTTCCGTGGGACTTGTTTCATCTGAGCTGGTTGTGTTGTTGTGTAGCGTAAGATGACGTGCAGACTTCTTGCGCCACTCTCTGCGATGATGGAGACTCGAGTTTTGTGATGATGCTACAGGGGATTGAGTAACTGGTTGTGATACTGGAGGAGTCTGAGTATCACATACTTCCTTACCCATACCCATTTGATGGGAATGCTCCGTCCTCAAGGCATGATGAGGACTGTGAGGTGGCAATGAAGCTGCTGAGTGAGGAGATGGAACACTGGTGGTACCAGTACCTTGAGGTAGAAGCAGAGATGGTAATATGTGAGGTCCATGTTCAGTAGTTGGGCGGTTTGAAAGGAAAGTTATGGCAGTCTGAGCATCTTCCAGCTGATTGGCCAGCAGAGCAGCATTGCTAGTGAGCTCATCAATACGAAGACACTGTTGTTGTGTGAGTCCTCGCAGTTCTTTATTTTCCTGCTGTACCTTGTGTACCAGATCCATTGGGTATTGTTGCTGATGAAGCTGAGGGTGCATAACGTCCAGCTCCTACACCAGAACACAAAATATCAAATTTAACTTGAACCTTGTTTGTAGCTGTACATGTATAAACTTGGCTATTTTGGACTTCATAATTTCCCAGAGAGAAAAATAAACATTTATTCATGGCAAAGGAACATGCATTTTTACCCAGCAGTTTCATGTTACAAGGAATTATAATTAAATAATGTAAAATGTTTCACACCACACCTCTACATCAGAAGCCAACAATATCAGAACTGTACAATTTTTAACCTGTGGACAGGAGACATATTGTAGGAGGAATTAACTAGAGCGAGCTGATCTATATCTCTGGGCCTAACAGACTAGATTTTATACTTTCACCTGATGACAGAGATAAACAATATCCACAACACTGTGTGTTCTATAATCAGTACAAGTGTCAGTTCAGCAGCATGCCATCACCTCACATCTTTAAGCTGAGTTTCAGTTGCGTTCCTTACCAGTGCCTCATCCTGAGGTGGAAGCCTTTCAGCTACTGCTACTGCAGGCAGAGGCAATGCCGTCTGGAGACCTTTATCAATTTTTTCAACTGAACAATGGTGACAGAAAGAAGGCTTAGAACGTGATGAATTTTGTGATTGCATTTCTGTCAAATTGTCCAGCTTCACTTGAGTAGCATCCAGTTCATGACGTAGGTGTGCGCACTGTTGCTGTAGGTTATGTACAAAGGATGCCTGTGACTGGGAATGAGCTAGTGACCGTGAAGCTTGTATAAGCCGCAGGCGATTCTCCTCTAGTTCTTGTTGCATGTGCGTCAGGGTTTGTCTTTCTGCATTTAACCTAAATAAAACAAGATAAAGAATACCCAGCCTCTCATGTCCAACATTTGGGCAATAAATACACATGAATTTTCAGGTAAGATTAGGCAATTTTCTCTTTGACCCATAACACTCAGACTTACTATGGATTGTAAACATCCATTCATCAAGTGGCCAGAAAGTGAATGATGCTGTCTTTTGCCTGCAGTTATAATCACAAGATTTAAAGAAGTCCGAAACGTGGTGTGGATAATGTCCCCCAAAGCACACTTGTTTCTGCCTATTGCTGTATTACTCTTCAGTCCCCTTGAGTCTGCAACAACCAGCCCTAAACTCTTGATGCTAGTGAAGCTTATACCTACCAGTGTTTGTCTACAGAACTTCTGTTTGTGGCCTCAAAACAGTGCCAAATTCTACAATGCAAATATTTTTGCCTATTATACCTCCATGGTGTAGTGCTTTAGTTTCAGAAGAACATTATACCTTAAAAACCTAGATTATTGCACCATAAATGTTAATAACTCTTAGAATGGTTTTATTTGTATTTATTAACATATGTCTCGAAGTTTTCATGGCCACAGAACTCAAAGTCTTCTCGGGCACACAGCGGCTGTCTGCCTGAGAAGACTCTATCGTGTACTTACTAATGTTTATAATATGTAATTCTATCAGTGCCTATATGAGGTGTTCTTCATTCAGTTACCTGAGTAACATGCCATTGGCAATGTAACTGTAACTAGGCCCATAATTCTGTGCACGTCATTTCATACGAGAATTTGGTAGGAAAAGGAATTCAGTCTTCCTTAAGAATTACTGCATTTAGGAACTGAGTTAAAGAAATTTAGAATTTACTTTCATGTCTTCAGTCGCTGCACTTTTACCTTTTTCTTCACAGACTTGTGTTTAACTGAGTTGAATTATATTGCTTTTAAAAGAAACTATTAGCCATTCATACAGCCTTGCATCATAATATATTTCTATAGTAAAACCAACCAGATGCATCAAAGTCTCAAATTTATTTTATTGGAGTAACACTCTACATGTTTCAGATGGTCTATCCTTCCATCATCAGGAGTTAAAGACTGTACCTACTGCAATAGGCACATATCAAACAGATATGGCCGACTGCTTACTAGCAAGCAGTCGGCAGTATCTGTTTGACATGTGCCTGTTGCAGTATGTACAGTCTTTAACTCCTGATGATGGACAGAAAGACCATCCGAAACATGTAGAGTGTTACTCCAATAAAATAAATTTGAGACTTTGATGCATCTGGTTGGTTTTACTATAAAAACTATTTGCATTTCCTCCATAAACAGCATGTTTTTCAGAGAATTCAAGTACAAATACTTTCTTCTATATAATCACATTTTCAGTCATTCATTCAGTATCCAGCATTTGACCAGATCCTGTAACATCTCAGAAAACCTGTTCCAGCAACTTACCACTTGGCACACAATCATAATATGGCATTAAATTAACAAAGATGGTGACATAAGACTTCTGACGGTAGACCTGTGTACAGAAATCATAATGTCAGAAGTCTTCTGATGAAGGATAAGAAAAGGATCAATCATTGACAACACCAAAAAAATTTATGAATAATGAAGAGGGACAAACCCATCCATCCATATGTGGTTCTACAGCCCCTTCCGGGCCTTGGCCTCCCTCACAAGATGTCTCCATTCATCCCTATTTTCAGCTCTTCTCCTCCATCTTCTTATCCCCAGCAGTTGGAGTGCATCCCTCTGGACCACATCCGCCCATCTGGTTCTTGGTCTTCCCACTGGTCTTGTGGTGTGGAAGTTTCTGTTTAAAACCTTTTTTGGAGTCCTTTCTTAATATTTGAATATTCCATGTACCAAAAGTCAATTCCTTTTCCTTGCAGCCAAGTCGTTATCTATTTGTTAAACCTGTCCAAGGCTTTCAGAGGTTTCCTGAATGCAAGTTCTTTTCTGGGGTGGGGGTCATACCCCCATGCCCAACCCCCAACCTGGAGAACCAGAGTGTCCCTTTTTGTATGGGTCATCACCTTTGACCTGTCTGGCTTGGGTGACAAGGGACAAAATGCCTATGCCATTACATTCAGACTGTTTTGTATTGTCTCCCATGCAACAAATCATGAAAACCATCCCAAATAAAATTCTAAACAATATGATTACCATTCAAATTCTTGATGTAGCCGTTGCTCTCGGGTGTCTAACTCACTGCTCTTCTCTGCCAACAAAAGCGCTTCTTTCCGTTTTGTTTCCTCTATCATTTTCTCTTCCTGCTTCAGTTCTTCTGCATGTTCCTAAACAGTTTCATTATCACATACATCAAGTTCTTGTATGGCAAAAATACAACTGAAGATGGAAGTCTTTTATGATGTGACACCATGTAGCTTGGTACCCTTCTACCACACCACATGGTGTTACAACCCACAAAACTGTATGTAATCTTTACACTCACCACCATGTTAATTTCAAATTTCACACAATATGTATACAGGGTGGTTCAGAGAGAAGGAAGAGATCAGGCCATGTTCTTTTTGATAGCAAGATAATAGTAAAAGGAATCTTAAAGAAACAAGCTGTTGTGGGGGGATTGGAGTCGGCCACCTGTCATGAACACAGGAATGCACCTTCATGTTCCATACAAAGCAGGAAATTTTTTAACAAACTGAACGACCATCATCTTCTCTATGACTGTGCAGCATGGAATTAGTTATACATTCGTAACACCAATGTGATGGTCAATCAGACTTTTAAGGAGGAAGATATATCAGCACCATTTAATGTGGGGTACCAAAATGTCGAATGCTGATAGATCTTTAAAAAATTAGCAGCTGTCATTAATGATCATTATCTTCAACTGGCATGTGAGATCTCTAAATTACTGTTCCATTTGATAGCAATTACTGATGAACTGTTGTACCATCATATGCAAAATTATGTACAGAAATGCATGACAAAAAAAAAAAACTCTCACAAACTTAGCATTAAAAATAAGAAGGTTTTGTCTGACACCCTGCGCATAATAAAAAACCCACATTAATGTAACTCATCTCTAACTTGTATCTTTCATAATTTAGAATATCTGACACTCTCTATACAGACAGAAGCTTTTATAGAAAAGTAGATTCTTGTTTCATTTTCATAACCCCCCCCCCCCAATGTAAATTACGTGAAATTCGTTTAGTAACAAAAAGACAAATTCAGTCACGAGAACTGCGCTCTTCTGGGTTATTATTATGCAGCGAGTAGTGGTAATTCCTTACCGACGTTTCGGGACAACCTATTGGGCCCATCTTCAAGTCAGATTCTTGATCTGTAAAGATGTGACCAACAGGTTGTCCCGAAACATCAATAAGGAATTACCACTCCTCGCTGCATAATAGTCCAGAAGGGTGCATTTCTCATCTACTTAATGGTGGAAACTTGAAATCACACAAATTCATTCAACTACGTAGCCATCTATGCAGTAGAAGTCTAAGGCCAGTAGAGCTTTAAAGCGAGAAGAGCATTCATAAAGTTGAATTAACATATAATTTACTTCCAACAGCACACCTACCAATTGGGAATATTGACACAGAAGGTGGAGCAAAGGAGTTACTGAAAAATGGAATGAGCATGAGGCCTTGCACCTAAACATGGAAACAGAGAAAAAAACTGGCTGGAGTGGCAGTGTACAAATGTGAGTTCATGACATATCATTTACTGTGTTCAGAAAACATGCTCCTCTGCTCATCCATGACAAGTGAAAATTTCAGGCTAACAGATGCAAAGAAAATTGAATTCATTTGTTAAAATTAAACCCCATTCTCTTTTTAGGGGAGTTTGCATAGTTATGAATAGCATGTCTTTCCCCTCCACATATATTGGACAACAAATATTGCATCTACATATTGTACAATGCAAGTGACGGTATTTGATCTAGTTTATGTTACATGACAGTACAGGGCAAAAACAGCAAGGTGGGTAGGCACGGTTTCCGCTGCAGATAAATGTCTGGAAAGTATAAGTTCTAGATGAGGTTCTCATAAGTGTTGCTGAAGACTTAAGTCTTCTGAGATGTTACATTATGTCATATCCCAGAAGACTTGAATCTTTAGAAGAATTTCTGTCTGACTTGTGAACTGGGCCAGTACGTGTTGACCCCCAGTTATATAACCTTTGATCTAAGTATATACATATAAACTTCCATGCTTAGAAAAGAACAAATGTGTTTTTTGTACCTGTGAAGACTTTCTTATTCTCATTGTTCATTTATTTATGATATCAATCTGTTGTTATAAATCGGGAATTGCACTGCACACTTTTTTCACTAAGCATACTAACTTACAGTCAGGAGTTGCTGGGTTGAAATCTTGGCTAGGACAAAGATTATCCTCAGGTTTTTGTGGTTTTCCTCATTCCCTCCAGGTGAATGCCAGGATAGCACCTTTCAACTGCACTGAGCATGATAATTCTGCCACAACATTCAGCAGCAGATAACCACTGTATTTGTTACGGCACCATTTTCTTATTTTTTAATTATTCATGACATTAAAGAACTGTTTCAAACAAAAGTAGTAGGTTTGATGTGTGGTTGACCGTACATCGTAGTTCAATGTGGAATAAGAAACCAACTAGATGTCACTTAGTACAGTATTATATTTATTTCTCCTTTATAAGTTGCTCAACATGTTTCGGGCTACCTTGTGCCCATCCTCAAGAGCTGACGACTTAGTGGTATTTTTGCCGCATGTGGTGTAGTGCCATGGCTGTGTAGGCAGTCAGATCCGGAGTACATACTCCCCAATGGACACACAACCAGCCAACTGGATCTGACCGTCTATACAGCCATGGTACTACACCACACGCGGCAAAAATACCACTAAGTCGTCAGCTCTTGAGGATGGGCACAAGGTAGCCCGAAACATGTTGAGCAACTTATAAAGGAGAAATAAATATAATACTAAGTGACATCTAGTTGGTTTCTTATTCCACATTAAAAGTAGTAGGTAATAATAATAATATCATGCAGAAAGAGGAGCCATTTTTGAGATGACCAATTAACGCCTCAGTTGCGGACTCCTGTGATATGGCGCCACGTAGTTCGGTATGTGATTATCAACATTTTGGAGGAAGCTGTTGCCCCAGTCTTCAGGGTAGAAGTAGGTGAAGTTGGGATGTGGGTAGGTTACGTAGGAATAGTGGTCGGTGACTCACCTCCACTTGCTGTAGCTTATGAGCAACCTGCAAGTGCTGCTCTTGCAGCTGTTTTTGTTTCATCTGTAAATCATCCTCAAGGCTCTGTTTCCATTCTGCCAATCGGTCCTCACCATCTTTAAGCTTCTGTGTAACCTCCTCCTCTTTACGACAAACATCCACTTTAAGCTGAGACTCCCTAATCAGTAACTTTTTCCTATATTTTTCCTCCTCTTCCTTCTGCACCCTTTTAACCTCACAGTCCTGAAATCTGAGAAAAAACATACCACATTCATGTCAGTAAAATCCCCCAAGTCTGTTTTTGGAAAAATCCCTATTTATAGGAAAACAAGTAAACAACAATATTATTGAACAAGTAACAGATTTTATATACTTGGGGTTTCGTATATCAGAATACGGAAGTGATTTAGAAGATAAATTGCAAACATATAACAAAATAAACGGAGCTATACGGAGACATTTTGGAAAACAAATGAACAAAGAAACAAAGTTAAGAATTCACAA
>Ga0123357_10010160_pt1 | contig 11946 bp, 7 predicted proteins | sample TergutEmb28metaG_FD_89873 | JGI IMG/M metagenome (GOLD analysis project Ga0123357, IMG submission 89873) | Embiratermes neotenicus P4 segment gut microbial communities from Petit-Saut dam, French Guiana - Emb289 P4 | ecosystem: Host-associated > Arthropoda: Insects > Digestive system > Gut ...
CCATGGTCACCGCGGGAATCCTCCCCTTCAGGGAAAATTCCCACGGTAGAACCGGGAATCGAACCCGGGACCTCATGATTAGTAGTCAGAGACTCTGACCACTAGACCACGAGGCTGGTCTTTAACTCGGACAATAATAACACGCACTTTATATGAAGACCAATATGCATTTTTTACCACATGCCGTCCAGTTCTTCTTAAAATGAGAAACATTTCAGACAAAGCCGCAGAGAAATCAAAACACACATTTTATGTTCAATAACGGGTTTTTTTAAAAAATCCTGCATTTAAAGATAATATGAAAAAATAGAGCAGAGTCGAGCAGGCCACAGATGACAGTATGATGTATGCGCGTTGCGTGCTAGATACCTAAAGCTACAAATACGCACTCGAAATATGTTATAATTATCGTCTTTCCACTGCAACAATGGTTGCACGAACACGTCTCAATGTACAATGCCAGCCTTGTTTAATAATACGAACTATAATATGGTGCACGGAATGAACAATATATAAATCTTATTTATGTGGACCAATTGCATGGAGGGTGTACAATGTTAAATTGTTCCCCTTTGAGTTGTTGTTGCGTGCACCGGATAGCTACAATAAACTGCAGTCACATTGGTCGAACTCGAGGCCGACATTCGAAAACGGGACCTCCAAATGAAATCGGGGAGTCTAACGACTCAGACTACAGGATTTTATAAATTTTTTGGGGTTATTTAACGACGCTTTTTTAACTTCGTCATCGGTAGGGTCGAATGAGAAACCTATAAGATAAATCTTGAGTAAGAAAGAATTCGGAAGTCGTTGCAGCTCATTCCAAGGATTATACAAAGATGTTCGACGAGATAAATCAAAAATAAAGTAAAATTCAAGTTAGCCGGTTTCTTAAGAGTTTCGAACCAGCTCTCTTCAAAAAATACATCACAAATACTTTAACGAAATTGCTTGGAATCCCGTTCTTAGGTTCTTAGACACGGCTTACTTCACCACGCACATTATTTATATGCTTGTGGGACCCATTAATGAATATCGCTCATTGTAGCTTTCACTTCAAAAGTCTGCATGTTAGTCATCTTAAAACTGGCATAAGTACAGAAGTTTTATGAGTTACATTAGTGGCGTTAACCTCCCGGTATAATCAGTGTTTTTAAGCGTGTTACCTAGCAATTCTGTCAAGCGCTCAAATTACGTATATAGCACAGGGGTGCACAATTTTTACCAATAATCTATAAGCCACCTCAAAATTCTAGGCGCCATAAAAGTGACACGAAACAAGATCCACACGGAAGACCCACAAACATTACGCTCCACAAAAGTATTAGGCTTCACCGCCCAACATTTAGTCGCCCGGGCGACCTGGTGACCGGGATTTGTGCACCCCTGATACAGCGTCTATGATAGATGAATTCACGAGTGTGGAGCGCTGTTGGAATGATAGTGACAGGGGAAGGACAAAGCACTCGAGGGATCTGTCCGACACAGATCGCATAGGATTGAACCCGGACTTTAGCCGTCAGAGACCGACAACTAGCTGCTTGAACGACGGCACGATCTTCAGTGTCGGTATTGGTCACGCGCAGCAGCAGAGGCCGGGTTAGCTCAGTCATTGCAGTGGGTAGGCGAAGGAATGGATTAACGGGGAGTGACGGAGGGATTCCCCTGTGGCGGCAAAAAGACTTTGTCTTCTCCTCAGCGGCCATGACGGTTCGCTTGGCCATGCAGCTTCCTATCTAAAGTGCTTCGGGAAAAGGCAATCGGATGGAACAAACCACTTAAATTTGGTGCAAATGTTAAGAATACATGGAGCTATACCGTCGCTTCCCAATGTGGCTTCATATTGTGATATTTCATCTTTCCTAGAAAGTGCCTAGGTTATTACACATGCAGGTGTCTTGCATTCTGAACTACTAAACTCGATGGACCAGAGTCATTTTGAGAAGCTGATATTTCAACAGCATTTCAAGTAATCCTCAGCAATTTGTGGAACCCAAAGATTCATTACACCATTCAAAACAATCCACAACTAACACGTACACTGAGGCCAATCCATTGCACACTCTCCAACCTTTTTGCTTTAAGATCAATTTTTAGGGGCTTTCGCAAAGCTAACAGTGAACACTGGCTTTGTCATGTCCGCCTGTCCCACTCACAGCGCATAAGAATGAAATGTCCACCACAGAAAACTGCGTGAAATTTCATACGAGGGCGAGTCAAATAAAAACCTTAAATATTTTTTTATTTTTTGTCATGCACGATATTGTGTGCTGATCCGTGACTCATATCCGGATGTGCGGCTATTTAATTCACTGTTACGCGGCGATTTTCCTTCACGATGGCTTCAACTGCTGAAATGGCCTCTGGTGTCACTATTCGATGTGCCTGACCCGGTCGAGAGGAGTCTGTTACAGAACTGATGCCGTTCATGAACTTCCTAGTCCACTCGTACACTTGCTGTAGTGACAGACATGCATCACCACACTGAACTTTCATTCGTCGATGAATTTCGATGGGTTTCATCCCGTCACTACTTAAAAAACGGATGAAAAAACGCTGTTCTTCTCTGGTGCATGCTGCAAGTGAGGCCGCCATCTTTACACTACTACTGCGCCGTCGTGTTGCATTCCTGCATCGTACTGCCAACTGTCGGCCACTCCTCAAACCATCAGTATCATTGTTGTCAACTTACAGACAATCGAGCTGTGCTTCGAATTTTTATCGCACTTTTAAGGGTTTTCATTTGACTCGCCCTCGTATTTACGACATCAAGTAAAATCCGTCGACAGTTGCAAGTTTTGTTCAAAATCCGACAAAAAGTTAAAAAACTGTACATGAATATTCATGTAAATTCATGTGACAGGTCTGCATAATGGAGTCAAACTCATCTGTGTGAAGTACGAAACTGAGGCCGAAGAATAAACTCGGTATTCAGATAATACGACAGAAGTACCAGAAATAAGGTACCTGGAAATTTACGAAATAAATACAAGACACAAAGCAGAGCAGAGGATCTCGAAGAAACAGTTGACGGTCTCAACACGTTACACTCAAAAAAACGAAAAGCAAATATATATTGCGTTTGACTGCACTGCAATTATTCACAGGCAACAGAAAGAATAGTGATATTGGGTCCCATATCTGACCGAACTTGCCAGAAGTGGATATTTCTTGATTTGTAATATTATACTTCCATCTACCCTTAGGTCTTTTCTGATGTCTCCATCCTTCAGGTTCTACCACCCAAATAACTTCCCTCTTCTTCCTACGCATGTCAGCGCCCCACCAATCATATTATCCAGACCTGATCACCCTACTAGTGTATGGTGGGGAGACCAAATCACCAAGCTCTTCATTTCACAACTTTCTCTATCCTCCTGTAACTTCCTACCAAGTATACATCAACATTTCCCTTAGCAACCTATTCTCGAACACATTCACGGTCAGTCGACTCTTCTCCCTCGAACTGACAACCAAGTTTCGCACTAACAAAAAAGCAACAAAACAAACTATAGTCGTTTGTTTTTAGGTAGCAGTTGGGAAGATAAGATTCTGAGCCGAAGAGTAACAGACATTGCGCAAATTTAATCTGCCTTTAACTTCTATGGGTGCTGTGCTACAAATCGGAAGGTCGCTGGTTCGATCCCAGCTCGCGTCAGTGGAATTTTTCATTGACACAAAATCCTTCCGATCCCACTATGGCCCTGGGGTCGATTCAGCCTCTAAAAGAAATGAGTACCAGGAGCATTTCCTGGGGTAAAGGCGGCCGGTGCGTAAGGCTGACATCCTTACCACCATCCTTGCCGTTGTCATGAAATCTGGGAACCTTAATTTCCTGGAACCCTCTGGGCTACTCCAGGTCTGTAACGGGACTGATTTACCTTTACCTTTTTTAACTTCTATGCGGTAAATTTAACTCTGATATCTTAAGTTTCTTTTCCAAATACTTCAACTGTATTTCACCTTCTACATGTTTTCGAAGGACTTATTAGCCAATTTCTTGAGCACAGGTGTCCTGAACTGTGTTCAAGAGGCTTGAATATAAAGTTAATTCTTTCTGTGTTATTGCTTCTTACCTTCTTTCTTTGTTCATTTCTTTTGTTTCCTCCTACCCTCCCTTGCCCGTCTTCCAAGAGCTGAAACCGGCTGCGGTCTGCTATGAGATGTTTCAAGAAATGCTTTCCCTCAAGTGGCAATAACAACAATAACCCACTCACGTCTCATCAGTATTTGACAGTTGCTGTTACTTTGATTGGCGCCTGCGTACTTTTCAAAACGCTGTACACTTACTTCGTCTTTCTCTAATGTGGGGGTCAATCGAGTGGAGGTTAGGACTCCTAAATGATTAGAAAGATGATGAAGCCATTCGGCTTTCATGAAGAAGTTCCTGAGTACAACTGAACAGACGGGACAGGACACTTCGTCTCGTGCTTACAGGTACTGCGATAGTTCAGGCGGGTTTCCGTCTGGTTCTCACCCAGGATAAACAATGTGGGACTTATGGTAGACCAAGTGGCAAAACAAATGGTTAGTATTTTTATTTTCCGAGTAAAGTTGAAGGCACACAGGGAAATAACCTCGGCTCTAGGTCAGGGTGTCATTGTCCCAACTCAGCCGCTTTTCCCGGGAAGAACCGCGTTACCAACTGGAATAGGCTGGGTTGGCTTCAGCGCCGGTCTGGACAGGTTTTAGCGAAGATAAAATCCTTTGTCATTTTTCCACCCTCCATGGGGATCGAGACCCGGACCGTCCAGCACGTAGAAAGTTGCTCTACCGACTACGGTATCCAGGCCCTTCTGTTTTCACCTGCCAATTGGCCTTAATTACACCAACAATCCATAGTCACCTGTCAACAGTCTGATACAGTATGAAAATTTGAGGCCACAATCCACGTGGACTCCACGTGTCACTCCTAAAATTTATCAGACAGCGGAGCCCTTAAAAGGCGCTTTCGCATAGTGATGAGAATGCCTATTGGCTTCGTTATGTCCGTCCTTCCGTCTCACCGCATGTATCAGCGCGGATTCCACTGGAAGGATTTGGATGAAATTTTGTATTGCGGACTTTTATTAAGAAACTGAGGAGAATTTTTTTTTTAGTTGTGAAAAAGTGTCGGGCGTTATGCATGAAGACCTGCTATGTGTTACTGGTGCTGGTGACATCCAATCGCCAGGAAAGCGCTCCCTTCGAGTGAAATGGTACTAGGCTGTTAAGACAGTCGGGGAGATATATGACGTACACGTAGCACTAAGCAAGCGCGCCACCTGCTTTGTCTATCTTGTTACAACAGACCATGACCACAGCCTCTGTAACTCGTTACAATTTCGCAAGTCGAAACTATTCTGCTGTTTCAAATTATATAACTTAAATAAACTCCTTACTGCACACAGCTTAGCCCAACAAACAAGTAATGTATGTCAACGCTATTTAGATTACATAAAAAAGTAAAGTGATCCCGTAACAGACCCGGTGGGGCCCAGAGGGTGGGTAGAGGTATAGCTCTACTCTTTCATGACCGCGGCACTAGAAGGGGGTGAGTGGTCAGCAGCACGCCCCGGCCGCACTTTACCCCCAGGAAAGACCAAGTACCCATTTTACAGTAGGGTGGGTGGGCCCCAGGACCGGTATGGACGGGCGGAAAATCTCGTCCCCACCGGGATTCGATCCCGGACCGTCCAGCCCGTAGTCAGTCGCTATACCGACCGAGCTACCCGGCCCACATTTAGATTATACTAAAGGTTTAAAATATTAGAATAATATAGAAATGGAAAAACAGATGTGAAATGTACACCCAGCATGCACAGGAAAAAAATTTGTCTTTTTAATTTTGCATGTGCTCAAAACAAGATACTGGAAGAAAAAATTATCTTTGTACTTAATGAAGGAACTATATATAAGTAAACAGACGTAGAGTTACAGTTACACGTATTCTTATTCTCAGCGCTACATAAAAGAAGTTGGCCAGCTTCAAGTGCCGGCAACTTTATTCCCAGGGAAGGAGCCCCATCGGATAGCAGGCTAGATAGAGAGCAGTGTCGGTACGGACGTTTTACAAAGAGACGCGGCATCGGTCTCCATAACCCGGTCGTTGAGCTGGTAGTAAAATTATTGCAATGATTGAGCTATCCCGGCGACATATGAAGTTCGGAACGAAGACAGCTCTGTAGAAAATTGTGTAGTCACTTTAGAAGGAAAAGCGCTAAGAAGTTGCGTCCTTACTTCAATACGTGTACCAGTGTGCACATTGCTGGGATCGCCGCCACTGAGAGCAGAACTAACTCAGTTGTGTGTTCAGTAAACTCATGACAAAGACCGACGTTGTGCTAAAATATTTTGTGCTGATTCACTAAAATATACGAGACATGCGAACGTTATTTTGCTAAATCGTGATTCGCTACTGCGCTAAAGGAACTCAAAATGCTGTTTCCGGTTTCACGAACCGTGCAAAATGCCGTAGAATGCTGATATTTATTGCAGTGAAAATAAAGTATTATGTGTAGGGGTATTTGCTCTTTTCTGAAAGGAATTACTTCAATTTACGTACGGTGTTGAAACGCATAATCACTGCCGATTCAGCGTTTGAATATTCACACACCAACGTAACTGCAGTGCTGCTTGGTCATTCCTGCATGTGATAACTTGGAGATAAAAGACCCCGAATTATTGCACCTGCGTTTTACATTATCAGCAACAAATTTACTTGTAAATTGTTGATTTAAATTCCTGTTATTGAAAAAGAAATGTAGTTCCTATATTATTATTATTATTATTATTATTATTATTATTATTATTATTAATAATAATAGTGGATCGCGGTAGAGCAGTGGTTAAGGTGCTGTGCTACAAATCGGAAGGTTGCTGGTTCGATCCCAGCTCGTGTCAGTGGAATTTTTTCATTGACATAAGCTCCTCCCGATTGCAATATGGCCCTGGGGTCGACTCAGCCTCTAACAGAAATGAGTACCAGGAGCATTTCGTGGGGGTAAAGGCGGCCGGTGCGTAAGGCTGACAACCTTTCCACCATCCTGTGCCGTTGTCATGAAATCTGGGAACCTTAACTTCCTGGAACCCTCTGGGCCACCTCAGGCCTGTAACGGGAGTGCTTTACCTTATTATTATTATCATTATTATTACGATAAAACTATTATTTACATTATTATTGGCAGTTTACTACGAACCAAACTTTTTTTTGGAGCGCGTCTTCAGTAAGCTGACTAAGCTACGAGATGGATGACCGAAAAATTGTGTTTCGTTTCCCTAAAAGGGCAAGAGTTATTTACACGTGTCTCCTCCCAGACGCAGTGACCAGCTCCGGTTAAATGACTGGGACCACATCTGACTACTAGTTTCTATTTTGAGGCTAGACATGCTGTTGTGCTATCGTGTAATTACTATGTCAATACACAGGCAACACAACTAAGGATGTATCGTTTAATGCAAAATGTTTCGACTTTCAAAAGTTCGTCATCAGACTGAAATACCTGTCATAAAATATAACTGGAATACGTAGTCGCTTTTTACAGAAGAAAAATCGATTATGAATCCTTCTTTATGTTTATATAAAATTATTTTCTCCTTTAGGCGACCTTTTGAAGGTCAAAGTAAGCTGCATTAAATGGTGCATCCTTATTTGTGTTGCCTGTTTATTGACATAATAATTTCTCTTTCCTACTTCGTGTTGAGGTAAAGAATATGTGCACTTATGTTTACACTAATCCCCCCCCCCAACACATACTTCTTCATGGCGGGGGTGGGGACAACTTTTAACTACCTTTGCCTTCCTAGCTGCCACATGTTATCTCTCATAGTAAGCAAATAACACTAATGACAGTGTTAGTGCAGAGGGTGTTGAGGAGGATATTTGGAAAAATTGCTTTACGAGTTTCATAATTTGTGCTTCTCGGCAAATAAATAAGTAGAACTTTCATCCATGCTCTCAATACAGTCGCTATATTTGCTTAAGCACCATGGGTATTTGAACGTAATAAATATGCGTATGTAAATAACCCACATTTCTTACATCCATATCTGCTATCAATCTGCAGTTCACGACAGGAACGCTTACCTGATGTCATTATCCAAGTAAGGAGCAGGTACAGTCATGTCACATGCTTATATTTTAATGCTGCTGCACAGTCACTATAAATCTTGTTAAACAAGCATGCCCCTAATGAGAAAGGGCTTTCAGGACTGGAAAGCTCATAAACCTGCAATTATAGCATGTACAAAGTGTAAACGTTTTAACCTAGCCCTTTATATTGCTCTCATAATAACAGTAATTCACACCGTCAACACTTCTTCTTCTTCTTAATTGTAATAATTAGTCACATCGCCTTGTAACAACATATTGCGACTAGACTACGTCATCCTCTGGCTGAACAAGTAGGTATAAACATTTAAAAATATTAGACGCATGAAAATTAACATTACTGTCGTCTAGGAAGTGACATAAAGTGACGTAGTCTGATATAAGTCTGTATAAGCACAGGCGTTTTGGAGGAACATTCTTCCTTAACTTCAGGAAAGTACGACGTAGAGTAAGTCCAGCGGGACAAACAAAATTCAAGACAATGTCAATATTGTACGTACCGTGCACGATGCAAAATGCAATTTATCAGTCCGACCTAACATGTAATAAAATGTGAGCACAGCAGATACACAGTGTCCTACATGTTTCGGCACTCTATGAATGTCACCATTAGGGAGTCCTGATATCAGGTAAACTTCTTTTCTTCGAATAGGTCCTGAATGTGAGTCACTCACTAACACACAATTTAAAATGCGAAAACACAAATTTTAAATTGTGTGTTAGTGAGTGACTGCTCCTCACATTACAGACCAATTCGAAGGGCACAAATTTGACTTATATAAGGACTCTCTCACGATGACACTCAAGAAGTGCCACCAACATGCAGGGCACTGTGTATCTATTGTGTTCATATTTCAGGGCATGTGAGGTTGGGCTGACAAGTTGAACTATTAAAGACGCCACGTGCTCAGAACTGTGTAGCCCTACGTATTTGCTACAGAACGTGTGAATCGGCACAGAATGTCGTAGTTAGCAGGCAGAGGTTTGCAGATATGTCGCAATGTCTCGTCCTGCAGATGAGGACAGCAGTTTCCTCCGAAATATTTATTTGTAAATATTTACCCATCAACAAGCACGGTTTTACATGGCAGAGGACTCGTAATACTACATTTAGAATAATGAAAAAGAATCCATTAAAAACTGGGAGTAAAATATAAAGGTACGGTGTTGTCTCTATGCACGCCATGGAGACAGAATAGGAAGCAATATGGGTTCGAACCGTTAAGGAGCCGACACACGTAGGCCTTTGACAAGCAGGTCCATTGTGCTCCCTTATTCTCTGACCTTTCTCTCTATAGCCTTAATAAAGGCCTGGATTGGTCTTGGATAGGTTTTCTCAGTAACCTGTGGCTTCAGCTTGCATGAGCCTAGAGAGAAACATCCCTTAGAGTGTTTGGGTCAAAATAAGGCCACAAACCTCTAAGACATACATAACAGAAAAATATGTCAAACACATGCTCCGGTCCAATAAACATACTGGCCCAGCCCTCCCTTGCTAAGGCCGTTAGGTCACCCATATGGAGCCCTATAACCGAAATGCTCCTGTTCCAGAACCTTCCACTGCACACCTCTCGGAGTCCTCAGTACAGGAGCCCTCCCTCCAGGTTGAACTCACGGAATCTCTATAAAGACAGAAATGCTCCATTTGTAAAGCGTTCCTTGACATTTGTTATGTAGCTTTCAGAGCTCCCGGTAAGGGAGACCTCATTCCAAGTTCCTCTCACAGAGCTCCCACAGAGAGAGACACTCCTGTTTACAGAGCGCTCTTTTACTCTCTCTCCAAGTCCCCGGTAAACGAACCCACCCCAACCCTACATATTCCCCAACATGGAGACAGCATAGGAGCAGAATTACAGCTAAACTCATTCCTAAAATCTCTACTTGGATGTAAGTGGTAGGCTTCACATTTCGCCCGCTGTATCCTCAGGGAAAAATTCCCATGCGCCAAATGAACAACAGGTCATGCACAACATAATGATGGTTGGTACATTTAGGAATACGCCCTCCTGGCACTAAATCCTCCTATATTACCACTCACATCATCGGGACAACGTAACCGCGCCTCATGGGCTTCCCAACCTCAGAAGTCGGTTAGACTTCTGCCATGCCCAGGAGGGAAGACCACGAAGTCCACAAGGACATGTGGGGTATTGGACCAAAAAAAAAAAAAAACATTACGGAGTACAGGTAAACCTCTTGCGAAGCCAGGAATCAAAGTCCGGACCGTCAAGTCCATAGCCTAGTCACCGCACTGCCTGCTCTTTCTCGGCTCCACATACTAAGGGACATACGTGAAAATATGTACATGGGGAAGCCACGCCATAAGGTTCGTGTATCGCCACGTGTCAAAAGGATATGATGGAAACAATTTAAAATTCGTGTGGTGAAAAATGCAAAATAAGTGGCAACGTGTCAAGCCTAATTATTTGTTATTAGCACAACAGACTGTCCTACCAATTCATATTTCTGTTTTGTCTGACTTCTGAAAGGCACAACGTAAACTGATATTGTTTGTCTGCAAATAGAGTCGTATTTAAGAGTGACCTTTAATGGCTGTATACGTCATACACACTCACGCCAGGGACAGAACGACGCACACGTTAAGCCTTGGTTTTTAGAAACCACGCAAATTTCAGTGCGTGATGCTTTATTCCGCGTTCGCTCAGAAGTATTTTTGTTACTTCTTAAACACGGCGCGCGTGATTGTCACGCAATCACGCATGTGTTCCCAGTGATACGTGTCACGCCCCGCTTTCTATCCAGTCGACTGCGCGCCACGCAGAGCTGTTGGAATTAACAGGTCGATTTTCAACAATGGGATACAAACCCTTTCACAAAATTTTCGTTGAAAAATTTAAAGATTTTTTGAGAATATACCAGTTACGTCATAATATTAAATATGGCACGGAACAAAGGACAGGGCAGTGATGTGAGGGATAACACCCCTCCCCCCTCCCCGCCCTTACTCATGACGAACTGCAACCACATTTCTGACACATACTGCTCTTGTTTCCTCTGCTACACAGTTCTTAAGCCTGGAACCGAACTAGACCTCTCAAGGGTTCTTTTGTCACAGAAAAGTGTAATAAGAATAACGCGGTGACGCACGGATATGAGATGTATCTGTTCAAACTCACCATCCCGCATCGCGTAATCGCGGGTTCACTTAGCATGCACAGCACGCTTACTTCTTAGGTTCCTGCACCAGCAACCTGTCTCTGTAACACGCCATTTATAGGGAAAGCCTGCCATAAATAAAGACACGCATCTACCAGGCCTAGTTGTACTCTGCAATCTACTTCTTCACCCGATCTGACGCCATGTGCTTATTATCTGTAGTACAGTCCGCAAGACAACATTTGTAGTAACAATCCACAAACAGAAGGCGACCTCACCTTTCAGTGACGCTCTTCTTACAAACCAACTGCTGCCTACGACAAGAGGAATCTAGATTTTGAAGTACCCTTAAATTAATGCTCGACGTAGAGCGCACAGAAGAATCGTCAGGCGCGCAGCTTCGGCAATAACACGACAAGACATTCACACCGTATTTCATGTTAGTTCACCCGGTGTGAAAAGCGTCTGACAGTCTACAGATGTCTTGTCCGTCGCGAACTACTCATATGCTGTAACTTTATGTTATATAGAGCAGACTAATAATACAGACTTTATGAGCGGGATCCGTGTTAACCCTTTAAACGCCGAATTAAATCTCATCTGCCATTTGCAGGCATTATAAGGAGATCACCATATTCTCCACGTTAGCGTGTTAAGGGTTAATTGGTATGCTCTGAAGGACTGTACATACATTTTATTAGCATACATAGTGGCTTAAGAAGATTTTAATATATTCAATA
>Ga0123357_10010161_pt1 | contig 11945 bp, 7 predicted proteins | sample TergutEmb28metaG_FD_89873 | JGI IMG/M metagenome (GOLD analysis project Ga0123357, IMG submission 89873) | Embiratermes neotenicus P4 segment gut microbial communities from Petit-Saut dam, French Guiana - Emb289 P4 | ecosystem: Host-associated > Arthropoda: Insects > Digestive system > Gut ...
CAGGGACTTTTTTTTTTTTTTTTTTTTTTTTTTTTTTTACCTGTATGTTTTGCATGAGTGCCTCAAGAATAGTTTGACACACTTCGGGTACAAACTGACTGTTTAGAAATCTGAAGTTACTGCAGAGGGTGTAAAAGTCGACTGTGGCCAACAGTCGCAATGTTACTGCCAATCTCTTTTGAAATGGAATAGCTGCTCGTAATCTGGTATCCCTTTTCACAATTTTCGGACCTTCTAAATTAATCAGTAGTTCAAAATCTGCTGTTGCCATTTGAGTAAATTTTTTGTGATGTCAAATACATTCTTGGCACTTCAAATCTGCTAACAAGCTGGCACCTCTGTACACAGACCTCTTTCTGTACAAATACGTTTGCCACCGGCGTCTTTCTCGTCGCTGTCTTCTTCTGAACAACATGTGATGTACCAAATATGAATAAAGCGCTAGCTGCTTGTAAAGATGACATCTGACCACCAGGAGCAGAGAACACTGGTGGATCACAGCACGCGTCGTCTTGTCCTAAGCCAAATCTCGGGGCGATCAGAATCCCGCGCGACCAATCTGTAGGCGCACCTGGAGGTACGAAATACTGACCATACAGCATCACGCCTCACATAGGGGTACTCTTTTTTATCGCCTTTATCGAGAAAGCACCAATGATACCAAATAGGAAGATCAAATGGGTCTGTATGTTCGGTACACAATGACGTACGTATCTCTCGCTGTCTAGCGTACAACCCCGAAATCGCAAGGCTTGTAAGGAGGTGTGATAATAACGTCCAAATTGGGCCTTCGCTCTTCTGGGATGTTACTAGGCTGAAGTTTGTGTTTGGTTATCGACGTTACGGGACCACCTATCGGTCTCATCTTCAGGGGTCAAGCAGTCTTACGTTGATTGTCGGTAACAGGCATTGCGGAGCAGCCTATCAGTATCAAGCGCTACTTGACGCTTGAAGATGGGACGGATAGGCTGCCCCGAAATATCAGTAACAAACCTCCAACCTACGTTGCAAAATATCCCGAAAGAACGAAGGTCTCAACTACAGCGCCGCGTAGGTCTGAAATTTCACAGCTGCCAAATGTATATGTATCTGGCTACTTTTATAATCTTTCTAAACAGCTACTGCCCACGCCGGATTCTAAAGAATACTTAACAACGTATTGTTTCACTGCACAGGTCATATAGTGTGTAGTGAAAGAATTACGTAAAAGGGAACATTTTTAAAGAAATATCCAGCATTGGTAGACTCAGAAAAATACGACAAACCAACTATTTAAAGATACTGCAATAAAAATTCTAATAACCGTTACTATAGTATCAAGCAATAATTACGTTAGTCTTTCTTGATCTAGGTCTAGAAGCAAAATGGAAAACTTCGGAATATGAAGCATGAGTGCTGGACACTCGAATGTTATGTATGGGTTCGTGCTGCAGAATAGCACCTCGAGAATATATATATATATTGTTCGTGGCTCGAAAGCCCCTAGTGGCCCAGGATCTTATCATTATCGAGGCTTCACTTGGTAGGACCCCTCTGGACGAGTGATCGGCCTGTTACAGAGACCTTTACCTGACAACACACAACAGTTGCTACAGACAGCCATGCCCCCTGCGGATTTCGAACCCGCAATCCCAACAAGCGTGCGGCCGTAGCCCTACGCCTTAGATCGCGTGGCCACTGGGATCGACTCTACAATATTTTACACCCGGAAATTGAAAACGTTTATTCTCAGTTGCAAATTACATCGTCCTGGTTTTGACATAGGCGTATGAATTGTGTCAACGGCTTCTCTTCTTTTGGTGCGAGCCCAGTGTAGGTGGAATTATCAATTGGTAAAAATTAGAACGAAAGGTATTATAATTCAGAAATAAGGTGAAGGTGAAAAAGGAATTTTAGGGAAACCTATTTCAGAACGCCCTGCTCCGGTTTAGACCCAGATACCACCTGCATACCAATCAGATGCTCCAAGGATGTGGCAATTGTGTGGACTGACTGTAAACCAGAATTCTTTCGTTTAATATCACTGTGTCAGTCAGCACACTGGCTCCAGCATGCGTCTTGCAGCGCAGTTTATGAAGTTCCTGATAACAATAATGGTCAGCCCCATAATTGGTTAAAAGAAACCTTGCCCGCGGCCTGAAAAACATATGAAATACGAGCGTCTTAACTGTTTGTGTTTATACCATGTAAGCTAACTACAAAACTACTTAGACGAGCCACCGTCTAGTCAGCCACAATTTAGACGGAGCTCTGGTCTTAAGACCGTGACTGATTGCAGGTCGGAATGTGATTCCGTGAAGTAAAGTGTTTTTCCGTGAAGTCCAGGTTAGGACACTGTCCATCCTCCAATCTGGTGCGTACCAGTGATCTTCTAGACCAATGTTTCTCAACCGTTGTGAGACCGCGTCTCGGTAAATTCTTATTTCATAAGACGAGGGCCCGGTCCCAACATATTTACTCGTAAATACCTTTCCATTTTTTTAAGTTCATACATTGAACTAACATAAGTATTAATAATAAATTATGACATAATCATAAAGAGTATTAGTACACTTATGTATGCGGTGTGGCATGTAGACAAATATAAAATTACATTTAAATTAGTTATCAATCACTGGACTAGTGAAATCTTGTAGCATATTTTAGTTTCCTCAGGCCAACATCTGGGTCTGAGATTTTCGACACATTCCCGAATATTATACTCCTCAGAACATATCCACTATAAAATATTTATTCATAAAAAAATCTTAGAAAAATAACATGACAAATTCCAGGAGAAATTCTCGCGACCCTGTATAATTGATGCCAGGGCCCGGTACGGACCGCGGCCCAGCGGTTTAGAAACACTGTTCTAGATCGACACAACAAGGTAATCGTGACATTGACCCTTCACTTCCTCGTAAAGCCAGGTCTAAATTTAGTACATAATACCACCTTAACATGAATATTATGTTTACTGCATAATTTCAATGCATTTTGCTGGGCTTAGCATCCATTTAGTTCTTTCCCCCTCGGACTCCTCCGCACATTTCGTGACTGTTAAGAAATAAGCACAAATTTAAATACAGTTAAAGCAAGGAATCAAGCTAACATCGTGTTTCATGTCTTCAAGGTAGATGTCCACGCGATCGTTGTGTGTTGGGTTGTACACCGTTTAGTGTACTTGGCTTATGAGAAACATACTGCCTCCATCTTCAGAGTGAATTGGTCCCCTAAACGATTCAGACAGTGTGTACCTTCCTCCGAAACTTTCGAACAAATCAAGTACACTACACGATGTAAAAACCCCATAGATAAATATAATTTGTAAAGGTAAACCTGTATCATTGCTTACGCACACACCAATCAATGAATAGATACGTATAGCTGTACGCATGCTTAATCTTGGAGCTAGATGGAGATGAATAGAAAACTCCACGTCCCGGGAGCTTTAACCTCAGCGAAAAGGCTCCCAGTATTGACGGGAGCAGATACTGGGTTAGTCTCAGAGTCAGTCTTGACACTGCACAAAAGTGAAATGTTGCTACCCCTGTGGGATATTAAACCTCACACACTTTCAGATCGTATCCTGGCCACTATGCTGACTGATCTACCCCTGCTCAGCTGTCTACAACGTGTATTAAAATAATGGAAAAGAAATCTTCGAGATAGAGGAGTGGCCGTCTTGCATAGCACGGGTGGTCAAAAGTAGCTAACATGTCTTTCTGAAAGCATGAATTTGTGGTACCTACGTGCATAATTTTTATTCGAGTTTATGCCTCTTCTGGTAGGCACTCCCATACACTGTACGCTATTTCATGTCCTTGACTAGGATAGCTTTAAGGTTTCCTGTCTCAGACAATGTCATAGCGTATATTCCGTGAGGACTACTGATTTTGTTCGGTTAGTGGAGAACCGTACAGAACGTTCTGCTTGATGAATCCAGTTACAGGGACTGGAATCGCTTCTTTGTGCAGTTCCGTAAGTGTTCGAACGGACTGCACCGACGGGATTCAAGCAATTCAATATTAAAATTATCTTATCATATATCCCTGATTGCTATATAACGTCAGCATTTAATATGGCGGCGTAAAATAACAGTATAAATAAGCTGTACGTATGTGAAGGAGGAAACTTTTGAAGTTTTGAACTTACCCACTCTGTCAGAAGAAAAGAAGAAAGGAAACAGCCGCTGTTCACCGGGGGGAAAAAATCCATCCTGAGTTAAAGCTTAGGGTTTCGGGGGTCAAGAAGATGATGAGGGTCGACTGCTAAGGATGAAGAAAAGAAAGTCTTATATTTGTTGGCGCGGGTAGGTGGCGGGAGGGAGGTGTCTGAGTGATGTTGGACCCCTGCTATGAGCATAGTAACCAGCAGGCCAGCGGGTACACAATGGAGCGCATCTAAATGGTATTCCATCACAAGAACCACATAGAGAAATGTAATTTCTAAGGAAATCTTTTGAACTTTATGGCTGAAGGGAGAGGACAGAATCACACCTTCACAGCTAGCAGCCGGCTATGTATAAGCAGAATAAAAAAGGGTCAGAGCCTCTATTGTTCAGTAAGTCTGGAAGTAGATGCACTGCAGCGGAGGATTTTGTATATCCTTATAACCAAACAGTTCGAGGTTTTTGTTCCCAGTTTGTACGACCTTATTCTCATACCCTGTCCTTCCTCGCTGGCTTACACCTGACACCTTCAGCTCTTTTTCTGTATGAACCTGAAGGATATGAAGAATACCACACAGAGATGTTGAGTGAATAGCAGAAAATACAAAGCTTCATTTTAAAAATACTTTGGAGGTTTTTTGGAAATGTTCAGAGATCGGCAGGTTCATATCTCCTTTCAATGAATCATCTGAGAAAACAGTGTTGTTCCTGTTTCGTGCTGAAGATGGTAGCATCACTTTTCTCCGAAACTCTCGCTGCTCTTTGTCGTTCAACATGGTCTATTATCCAAGAAGACATGACCCTGTATGAACGCCAGTGTGAGAACCTCAAATGACGTAACCTCTCTGTCAAATGTTTACTTTGTCATTTACGTTCATTTAAGCCTTAAGCCTAGAAAAAAAGTATCGAATCAAAGACAATCGCATTATGAATATTTAAAAGGCACGCAACGGGAAATTACTTCTTCTGGCGTCGCTTTTCATTGAACGCAGACAAAAATATTTAAAACCTTGTACATGATTTATGGATATGTATTATGTATTAATTACCATTTGGACAGATGTTTTAGGCTAAATACGTGTATAATGTAGCCTGGATTTGAGCTTCATGTGATGGTCTTTAGCCTGAACTTCTCGAAAAATGAGGTTCTTAAATTTCTTGTGAGGTAGCGCTCTATGTGTGTAGAATGTGTCATGCTTATACTTACTCCATGGTGCAGAGTCCTTCTTGAGAAGCTAACTGGTTTGCAGCTAGTCAAGAAATTCCCCGCATTTCACGGAACCCGAAGGTTCATTACCGCACCCACAAGCCTCCACCACCTGTCTCTATCCTGGGCCAGCCCAATCCAGTCCATACACCCACATCCCACCTCCTGGAGATCCGTTCTAATATTATCCCCCCATCTACGCCTAGGTCTCCCCAGTGTTCATCTACCCTCCGGTTTCACCACCAAGACCCTATACACCACCCTCTCCTCACCCATACGTGCCACATGCCCAGCCCATCTTATTCTTCTCGATTTTATCACCCGCACAATATTGGGTGAGGAGTACAAGTCATTTATGTGTCATGCTTGTAGGCTTAAAAACTATGTTCATATTATTCGGAATACTTCGTTATATCCAGTGTTTAAATACTTACTGTAATGTGCATTACAGCACAAATGAAGTTAGGGTAGGGAGAGGGTTTAGAAACAAAGTGCTACAAGGGTTACAGGCAAATACAGCAGATTAGAAACATAAATTCCGAAGACGGGGTTTAGTAAAAAGTAGCTTACAATATGTAAAATATCCTACCGAGGGAGAAATAATTTAACAAATAAACAGCAGCATAAGCCGGTGAGATGACAAAATGGGGTGAACAAGATGTCACTGCTATTGCCTTGTGATTGCGCATAAAAGTGTCAGTATTCTAAACATTTCGATGCACTGAGACTTGCGCAGCACCACGTCGGTTTGACGCAACTCACCGATGAATAAACATTGCATTACACTCGAACAGGTTAAGTTTTCTCATATACCACAGGATCTAGACTGATGTCATGAAACCCGCTTAAGCCAGTCATTCAAGTGCCTATGTTGATTTAAGTGAAGTATGACTTTCGCAATAAAAATAAAGGTATGTAAATTTGTCCTTGTGTGTATTTGAGGACAAAGCTATGGAGATGTATATCTCCACGAAGTGTTAACCTTTATACTAGATACAGGGGAGTTGTGAGCTTCACTCCCCATCTGTTTTACCCTCAATATCCACTAGAAACGGGATGAGTGGGTTCCAGACGCTGTATGAAGCGATGCAATATGATGGCAAAGAGACTTGCGTCGCCTCTTTCGGTAATCGAACGCCAGTCGTCTAAACAAGGGCATACTTTGTATTCCAGCCGATGGATCACCGAGCAGGCAAACGTGACCACCGTATGGACCAGTATTATAAAACTAGTCCAGGTAAGAAACCGGTTATCCTGACAGATTATTCCCATCTAATCAGAGTTTTCTTCAGGAGCATGCCGGAGACAAGCCAAAACATGTTCTCTCAAATCATTATGTACTCTAAATCATTTTAGCCTTCCCATTTCATTACAGTCTATGTGTTCTCAACCGCCACATACTGTGCTTTTATGGGAATCCCATGTCGCCGGCAACAGTAGAACGTTCTTAAATCTGCATGTGCGATATATGACACGTTTTTCTGAATTTTATATACGTGGGTCCGTGCATCGTGAATCGAATTTAACAATTTTCCAACTGGATGCGACTTATTCAGTTTATTACATTACTGTAGGCAGTTCTACATGTCTCGGGTGTTGATACCCATCATCAGGAACTCGTACAACTGTAAATACAGCTTCTGGTGTTGATTAACCGCATCTACGTGCTACCATCCGCTTTCGTTGTTACGTTGGAACTGATCAGTTCCAACTCAACAACGAGAGCGGATGGTAGTAGAGCCGGTAATCAGTACCAGAAGTTGTATTTACAGTTGTACGAGCTCCTGATGATGGGTATCAACACCCGAAACATGTAGAGCTGCCTACAGAAATGTAATAAACTGAATAGGTTTCATCTAGTTGGAGAATTGTTAAAATACGTTTATCAGACTTTGGCGAAATTTGGAGATTCTCTACCTATTTTCGTAGAAGTGCCCAGTGACTAATTTTACGGAAATACGTCCAGTGGGAGCCGCGTAGATAAAGGAGGAACAGACGGGCGGACATGACGAAGGTAATAGACACTTTTCGCAACTATGTGAAGGTGCCTAAAAATTTATCTTAAAGGAATGGGATGAGCAGATTGGATCCCCTGATGAGGTTCTGTGGACACAAATGAGAAGCTGTGTTGCGTAAAGACCGGGAACTTTCTCGACTAGCGGAGTGACTGCTACCTTATGAACGGGCTTTCCTCCATGGTGGAGTTCTGAGTATTACTTCATCCAAAAATCTGTGACATGAGGGATGACTTACATGGATTGTGTTAACTGAAACAAGTGTGTCTGTCTCTTCAGTTTTATCTGAGTAACAAAGACAGAATTTTACTTGGAATAACAAAATGTCAAAGATAAAAATACACATAAATTACAGCATTCGTTTAATCGGCTGTGGAATGAAACAGAACTAATAATAAAGTATAATGGTGAAATATCAGTACACGAGCATGCAATACTCCTAATAAGGGTAAAGATGAAATTGTATAATACCGACAGCTGTATATTTTACTCGCCTCCCACATATGCCGTCGTGTCTTTTTGCCTCATTTCTTCCATAGGTCTGAAAAATTAGAATATGTGTAACTGCAGTGTTCAAAACAAGATTTTTATCTTGAAGTTATATTTTGGCATCACTTTAATTATCAACCAACAAATGCACTCATATAAAATTTCACATTAAAACACTCCGACATGTTTCGATCCTAAAATCATCCTCAGGGAGCTACGTTGTTCCTTGCTGAAGTCATTTTAAAAACATTCACAAAATAATTCCTTTATATTAACAGGGTGTTGTGGCAGCATGTCGTGTTGTGTAATAGTACGTTGTTGAGAATGCGCTTGGCTATGGTGTGCGTCGTACACACGATTCCAATCCTTTTGGTGGACGCCAAAGGTCCACGTATGAACATCAGCCTTCCTTTGTTCTAGTCTATGGCTTTGTGTAAATTTTTCTTACAACGCAACTTGCTGTACTGGGAGAGGTTGTTAGCACTCTACTACGAAACCTCCGAGATAGAAGACCACCCCTTGCAGGCTGTCTGTGACTGTTTATTCAAAATGGGCCTATTCACATTCGGATCTGCAGACTCTCCCCATGCGTTACCTGAGGACGCTCTGTGTTGTGATGACACGGACGCCCTAATCATGAGCTCAAAGACTGTTGTTCACCAAGTACAAACTGTTGTTAGATAAAAACAGTGTACTTTTCCCCAGCAGCTTGTTGAACCCCTAGTCTTTGATGCTCCCTGCAGCTACTCGTGTTCAACACCCAACGCAGCTCTCCAGTCGAGCTCCGGAAAGTGTGGCCAATTTCCCAATGCTGATGAAGAGTGAGTCCTCATTTTCGTCTCGTCACACCATCGACTGTTGTTTCTTCTAATCTCTTTCTCCCTACAGTTCTTCTTTGCTGGACCAGTACAACTTCTCGCTTTCTTAGCGTCTCTCTCGCCTCTTCTTCGTACTGACACGGAATTCTGTCTGGAGGCATTAGAAACCGGTTCAGGGCTGCGTCCCAAGCTGTAATCAAACGTGCCAATGTACACCTACATGATGTAGCGAACTACACGAAGTTTCAGATTTAGGTTACTCCAGTCCATGCAGTGAAATCTGTAACATTGCACTTCCGGGTCTCTATTTCTTGTACCTACCCAATACTAGTCGCGGTCGAACCCGGGAGGAAGGCACTGCGCTGCGACGTCCATGCATTTTCTGGGGCCCATTCAACGCCACATCCAGTGTGTTACTGGAAGTAATTCCTCGAGGTTAAAGAGGCCGGAACCTAAAGCTAACGACTCATCTTCATCTGGTACCGAGGTTAAGAACGGGTAGATGCTATTTATTGTTGAGGCATTTAACTGTCGGTACGCTATAAATATCCAGTATAACGTCAAATGGTACGAGAATTAGTGACTAACAAACAGGAAAGAAAGTGCCGTGGGCTAGTTTAGTGGAGGGGGGAAAAAAACACTCACACACACAAGGGCCACAGGGAAATGATTTAGCTACCATTATCTCTGAAACAACCCATCAATACAAGCAGAATATTCAACATAACCAGTGGAATTCAGTTACACCTCCTTAGACCTATCAATTTTACTATTACAAATCAATATTCTTCTCAGTATTACAAATGTTGGCTTCCCAAGAGGTTTCCCAGTACAAATATGCAAGAAATCTAAGGACTTTGTCACTGTGTTGGAAAAATATAATATTCATTAATTTGAACGTAATTCAGTAATTTGTGAAGAGAGATCGGAATACCAGAAAAGCTGGCTGGAGCTGGGAGTCAAACTACCTTTATAATGCAAAGCATATGTGATCCACTTTGCGATTTTTGGTGAATAAGGATGATCTTACAACTAATAATTTTCGCCACATTATTTTATTCTGTGCAAGTTAAGACTATCTACTGAAATCGGATTAACAGCCGATCAATGCGTGTATTATTTTAGGATAATGTCCGTTTTGTTGTAAAGAAGGATGTTTGTTGTTCTTAGGGGAAAGTAAATCCAAGAAAAGAGAAATTATGCAGTCTGAAGTAATTATATCAGGACCCTATAATACACCGTAAACATTGGTAAAAATTGTGGAATAAAATGGAAGAATGATAATATATGATGAACCGGAGAAGACACGAAAAGACATCGTTGGTGCATGTTTCCGCTCACTCTCATGATATCTTACCGATGACTTAAGAAACCAGTCAGCGAAACTTTTTGCATTCATGCGAAAAAGTAGACTGTGGTTTTCGAATGCGCTTAACGATGCAAATACTTAAAATTCTCGTTAAAAGTGAACAAATGTTACATAACATTCATTATGTTATATGACTTTTTTTAACATGTAGTAAGTTTGTGATACAAAGAATTTAGCACTCTTGGTTACAGGGTTGCAATAATAAAAAGTCTGAGAGAGACAGCTGTAGTGAAATATGTGATTTCTGCCTGTTAATAGTAGTCTGGCATCAGTTACTTGAGCATTAGAAGTCTATGCTACAAGAGAATTACGTAAGAATTATTTTTGTCTTTTACTCTTGCAGAGTTCAGATCCTTGCATTACTAATCTCATCTGTTCCAGTTCCAAAGCATGAATGATTTGTAATTTATAAGCTTCCACAGAATTGCTCCACTGCCTTGCCGACTTTAGCTGCGAGAAACGGACCGGACAGAAACGACGCCATATTTCAGATCACTCTGTGGTTTTAGTATGGGATTCGAGCTCCAAGAAAGGGACAGATATGACTCCCCATAAGACACCACACTAATTCCTCGAATAAGTGGTACTTCAAAAGTGGTAACCTACGGCATAATATTAATTTTCGTAGCCATTCTAGGTATCAAATTAATGAAACCCGTGATAATTAACAAACTCCTTCTAATAAAACGCTCAGAAGAAGTATTATGGAGGGGGAGGGGGGGGGAAGAAGAGAACATAAACCATGAACCACCATCAAGGCAAAAAATCTACAAACTCCTCAGAACTACCTGATTTTATCACACCTACTTATATACTTATAGTTCTTACCAGTTATTGGTAGAGTAACATAGCTTTATTTATTTGCACGTATGCAAAATGCTCTGAGTATTGAAACTGTATCAGATACGACACACTCTCTTCACTGGACGATCCTGCAGAACAATTAAGCTTCTTCACAACAAAAGTCTCTAAATGAGAACGTCGGGGCTTCAGCTAGAAACGTTTCAAATTGCACTTCACTTAAAAGTAGCCAACCTGATAGTAAATATACCCCTACTTTTCGGATAATGTACAATGGTCAAGCTATTTAAGTACATGATTAGCAAACATATCTTGTGATTGACACAAGAATAAAATTTCGAAGTATGACCTAAAGTAAGTAGAGGGCAGAGTGTTCCCAACTTCCACACTGTGGAATTTTTAATTTCCTAAAGGTTCAAGTTTTCGTGGAAGATAAAAGAACCATGGCCCTTAGAAACATCGGAAATACTTACCCAACAACATAGCCATAGACATAAATTTGGTGAGGGAAGGCAAGGGGGACAAATGCCCCTCATTTTTTCTACGCAAGAATAATTTTGTTTTTGGTAACTGAGTTGAAGAGGGGCAAATAAAAATTTGAGGTAAGCGTAGGGGAAGGTGGTACCTGCATATTAACCTTTTGGCGCCGGAATTATTTTTTAAATTTTAGCACACTCTGTATATAAAGTGTGAATAAAACAGGAACCAAATATATTAGAATTATGAAACGAACTGCATTTTGAAGAGAAAAAAGGAGAGTATATACCATATTTAAAATATTCAGTACCTATATTTTTTGAATAAATATGTAAAATGCAACGTTTATAGGTTAGCGGCGCGGTACGACCACTATAGTGGTCGTTAGTCGTCAAAGGGTTAAGGACTGGTTCGATACAATCTGCTTTCTCATTCTAACATTACATCGTCGTAAATTAAAGTTTCTATTACCAATGGTAAATTTTGACCCCCCCCCCCCCCCCCCCCCCCCCTTATTTTTTTACAATTCTCCCCTTACACCCACCACCAAACCCCCAAAAAAAAAATAATTAAAAAAACCCCCAGAGAACACCCAAATCACGCCCCCCTATTCTCTTTA
>Ga0123357_10010162_pt1 | contig 11945 bp, 9 predicted proteins | sample TergutEmb28metaG_FD_89873 | JGI IMG/M metagenome (GOLD analysis project Ga0123357, IMG submission 89873) | Embiratermes neotenicus P4 segment gut microbial communities from Petit-Saut dam, French Guiana - Emb289 P4 | ecosystem: Host-associated > Arthropoda: Insects > Digestive system > Gut ...
ATGATCATTGTTGTTGAAATGCATAAAATTGCAGATTGATTCAAACCGATCCATAGAAATAATAGAACCAAAAACTGGAGTCGCCAAAATATAATTTTTTGAAAAATATGAACGTAGTGTGGGTTTCTGTATTATTCCCATCAGCATGAAAAGTGCTAACACAACATACATTTCGTCTTTAGTGACAGGTTTCCAGTCCCGCATTCTGGAACCCAATAGAATGGAACTTCTGGCTTGTATTTTTTGTGCTGCATTAATGTTTGTTTCGCGCACTATTAGTTGCACCAGTTCGTTATCGAAAAACATTTTGAACACTTTAGCACAACGAGTTTCATTTTGGGCTTCATTTTGAGGCCCATATTTATCAACAGACTGTTCCCGTTGCCCTACATAATTAGTCATGTCCTCCCACGTAAACGTAGCACTCGAAGCAGTAGGCGAACTGGATGCAGTAGCACATTGCACATCGTCATTTTCACTGTCACTACATTTCGAACTAAGTACCTCAACTACAGTCAATTCATCGGTCCCACTTGAGTCATCATCGTTATTACAACTACTCTGATCAGAAGCTGTAAGTTCTTCTAGCAAACTTTGTTCAATCTCCTCCAACAAACACTTCCCACTAGACGCCATCATTACAGTTGACTGCAGGTTCAAACGAAATCCGGACTCGAAAATAGCGGTCAAGGAACAAACACTCCTTTGATATATGAGGGTGATGTCATACACCATTTCAAAGCTACGTAGCTCAGCTACGTGACGATAGCGATAACATTGGTCCCCTGTTTCATTCCTCTGTTAGAGGGACGCATAAAACAGTTTGTGAAATTAGAGACTGCAAAAAGAAAACCCAAACTTCGAGAGCAGGGAAAAAATGAAGAAATAATTTCTAGCAACTGTCTCTCACACCTAAAGAGAGCTAGCTCCTTCCTGAACAAGCACGAAACAACCCGATTACATTTGCTCATTATGTCGTCGAGATATAGACGAATGAGTGAAAGCGTGCTGCATGACAAGCAGTGGTTGTGATTCAAAGAATACCCAAATTTTGGGAGCAGAGAAAAAATGAAGAAATAATTTCTAGCAAATGTCTCCCACACCATAAGAGAGCCAGCTCCTTCCTGAACAAGCACGAAGCAGCCCGATTAAATTTGCTCATTATGTCGTCGAGATATAGACGAATGAGTGAAAGCGTGCAGCATGACGAGCGGTGGCCGTCATTCCACGACAGGTGGTTTTCCCTATGACGAGCAGTGTCCGTCATTCCACACTGAAGGGTTAAACAGTTCAGTCTCTTTCAACGGAAAACAAATGCCGTTCTTACGGGCTAAATGACTCATGTAGCGTATCGTGCAGGACTTGCCTTTTATCAGGACCTTGGCTGTGAAGAGGAGTTAATTTGTTTCGCAGCTGTCAATTTTTCAACGAACTGCTGCCTCCATCTTCAAGGTTGAACAGCATGGGAAAACGGTGTGGACATAAGAGACAGAAAGCAAGGAGAGGGCAGCAGGTAAAACTGCTTCGAATCGGAGCAGTTCCTTGAAGGCCAGAGTGAAATGGTAATACAGGACATACTCTTAGAGAAGAGAGTATCGACACTTTTGACACAATGGGGAAGAAAATATCATATGCATGAACAAAATGCATAACTAGCAGCTTACTGAAGCGTGCTCTTCGCCAAGGTGTGTCCCTCTTATTGTGTCCCCGAATACGGCACTATTTCATATAGGATGCCCGTATCGGCCGGGTATACTGTGACAGCTGCGGTATTCAGGGATACAATAAGAGGGACACTGAGTGTTGTGGTAATAAGGCAAAGGAAGATAAGAAGGGCAGGGCATACGGCATGCATGGGAGAGGTAATAAATACATGCCAGAACTTAGTTGCGAAAGACTTACGGTTCAGACCACTTGGGAGTTCAGGGCTTGACAAGTGGTCAATATGATTTGAAGAGAGTGTAAGGATTCATTTCAATGAAGACGGAATCCAAACTCGGGATGTTGTGGACACTATGATTGGCCTTCGGAATCTATAAAAGTTGGAAATTTGTTAGCTGACAGATTACGAGGCTGTCAGCGGTTCTCCTACATGCGGCCTGTGCAGTACAATTAACACCACTCAATTATCCAGGCTGTTTACTTCGTGCAACACTGCAAGCCTGAGTCTCATTCGATCACTTCAGTATCTAGAGGTTGTCAGTCTCACGACACAACCCCATCCATGCAGCTCACCAAGTACAGACTTTCAAATACGACGAGGAAGATTTGATTGTATCTTGTGTTAGAGATCAGTGAAAGAAAACTTCCCGGGGGTTTTTTTTTTTTTTGTGAAGGACAGGAGACTAAGCAGTTGCCATAGAATTTGCAAAGAAGTTACTCTTCATATATCTGTCTTTAATTTAAACAAGGAATAAAGTCGTTAAGAACATTACGTTTTAATTGCACGACGTTATTAAAATTCAAGACGATATCCCAAAGATGCAGCTTGAAACAAAAAAAAATGCCTCGTATGTACAAAATACATTCTAAAACGAATTTTCTCTGAGCAACGCCCTTGGAACAACACACATAATACAGTATTCATGACTTGAATGATAAATTGTGACTTGGATTTGACTGATGGGAAAGCACCTGGCTTTTTATTCGGCTGACATTTCAAATATTCTTGAAGTTCAATGTACTGTTTTAAAACAAGGGAAAGTTACGGAATGCGAAATTGGAGATTTTCACAGCAGCGCTGACGAGAATTTAAGCCATTTGGATTGTGAGACATCAGCCAGTGGACGCGGTTGAACAAATCGACCTGAAGATTAAAGCTGCGGAACGGTCATTACCAGCTTAGCTCGGCGGTAAATGTTACTGAGTGGTCAGTGTGTGATATATTGTTGACAGCAACCAAGGAAGAAAATAAGGAACAAAGGAGAGAAGAAATCAAAGAACCAACAGAAAAAACGCACAGCATAAAAAGAAAGAAATTAAAAACACACAGATGGAAGAAATTTAAGAAACGAAAAATAAGGAAAGAGGCAAAAAAACAGAGACATAAAAGGCTTAGGCAATAAAGAAGAAAAATGGAAGAAAAGGCAATATAAAAGGAAAAAAAAACTAATATAGGGAAAAACAAAGGACGGAAAAATCAAAGTTAAAAAAGAAAAAAGAAGGAACACAATACTGAAATGTTAAAGACCAATTGATAGAAAGATAAATGACTACTAATGTCAAGTGTTCCGCAAATAACTGATTACGGATTACGTGTGGATAATAAATATGGAGAGATAATATTAATTTGGCAGGTAACATAATCAGAAAGGTTAAACCACATAGAATGAGTCGGATGTTATATGCGGGTTTCAGAACAGAACTGACAGTTAAAAGAATTTGATTAGATAATTTTAAGAGACTCCAGCAAGGATAAAAATGTGGTGTGAAGACACAAGAGCCAATAAGTAAATTACGTTTCTGTTGTAGGCTAAAAATATCCTAATGTCCGTCAAATCTGTCCACAAATTTAACTGTCAAATTGATGAACACCGTGGTTGCGATGGGCCACGACACTATTCAAATATTATGAACACCAGAACTGTAAATAAGTTATATTTAAAGACTAGGCTCGTACCGCGCAGTAAACACATTTGGTTTCGATTACAAAGACCAACCAGTTAATGCTGTATAGGGAAATAATGGCTGTTTGTTCTGAGATCCACACAAAACATATAAATACACTGTGTGGGTAGAACGTAGATTTCTTGAATGTTAAAACTGGTGATACATAAAGCAAACACTGGGCTTTAGAGGGTTCAGAAGCATTGTTATGTCACCAGACATATTCAGGATTGTAGGAAATGCATTGACATTGTCACGGATCATATTTCCTTTACGTGGACGTAAATGGACAATTGTAACCAAGAAAGGATTTTGATCCGTGTGGTTTACGATGAGGTCATTAATATACGGCAGGAAGTACGTGCGAATTTTCACCCTTATACGTGGAATAAATATTTCAGAATAAATTTAATGGGCTCTATTTTAATGTTTTTAAGCGTATTACAGCTGTAAAATTCTTTGCCATGATTAATTTGGAATACAAAACTGCTACGATTAATGACAGGCTCTTTTGTATACAACACTGAACCCCCAGTTTCCGCAAAAGCCAGGTGACTGAGTGATTATATGTTTGCAATTTACACCCTGTTTCATGGAAGAAGTTAGCTCGGTAGTTGGTTAAAATCAAGAGTTAACGTAAAACTGGAAGAGGAAACGGAGAAATTATTGGCGTCATATCTTATGAATGGCATTTTTCCTCCCTCCTTTATATAACATGAAGAAAAAGTTTGAGCCTCTGCAGCAGACAGCGCCGATATCATTTCATGCCTTCTTCCACTGAAAGCTTGAGAACTGGCTTCCACATGAGTTATATATAAAAATTGATTTCGTACCTCACAGTAAACACACCGCGTCTCCATTAGATAAACCAAACAGTTAACATTGTTATAGATGGTAAATTCTATTTACTGCAAACAGTAAACAGAACACAAACACACCGCATGGGTAAAATGCAGCTTCTCACGGTTAAACACGCAGACAAATGAGCCACCATTGAGCTCCAAAATTCTGTTTTCATTTTAAAAACTGAATTATTGCACGATTTTTTGGCCCATGCTATGGAATGCGCGTACTAAAATACGCACTGAATGGAAACCTAGTCAAGTATTAAAGGCAAATATATAATCAACTTTAACATCAAGTTCACACGGGAATGACTGAGGAGTTATTTGTTAACCAACGGGATGAAGAAATAGAAGACTGGAGGAAGCTGCATATAGAGAAAGGTCGTGACCTGTACTTCTCACCGAAAGTTATTCGGGTTATCAAGTAAAGTGGGATGGGTGGGGTATGTGGCACGGGCAGGTGGAGCCGAGATATGCAAACAGATTTCTGGTGGACGAAACTGAAGGGAAAAGACCACTTGGAGGAAATCAGCTTACATGGAAACATAATATTAAAGCTGGTCTTTACAAAAACTGGGGGGGGATTTCTTTATTTATCTGAGAAACCGTCATCTGCTCAAGAAGACCTCTGCTTCGTTGAGCTAGTCAGTTAGTTATTTAGCGCAATTAGTCTGTTCGGTCCAAAGGGCAACAATGCTCTTGAGCCCCTGAGCCGGGCCACATTCTACAATTATAACACAATTAGGGAGAGGGCTGCGTAAGAAAAGCTAGACAGCCACGTGTTGAAACTCAGCAGTACCTGAGCGTGTCAAACCGTCACGTGTTTTGAGCCCAAATCTTGTTTCCTCATACAAGACGTCGGCTGCGATATTTCGAAACAACTTATCACGGGGCATACAACTATATATATATATATAATATATATATATATATGCGTTTCTTATTTATTCACTCTTTAAGGGAAAGCTGCACGCATAATATGGAGACTACGTCCCTTCGTCTTTCCACATGTTTCTCCTCTGAGAGGCCTGATACATAACTGATGTACGCAGAAGCAATGAACTACAGACCATCTGCAGCGAAACTGTTTGTTCGAGGTTACTTTCAATTCCTTTGTTCTATGAAGTACTTCGAAATTTCAACAAAGTCAAAGCATTTTTGAAGTACAGTAGACATAACAAACCAAGAAACTTCGCGATGTTTGAGGTTCACACATACCTACGTATTGCACTGTCTGATGATAGCCTGTAAGACCGAAACATGTAGCATTCACTGATTAATTTAATAAACGTTTGTTGCGTTTGATTGCAACAATATCCGTACTTCGCTCCGAAAGTAATTCGGGTTATCAAGTACAGTGGGATGGGTGGGGTATGTAGCACGGAGAGGGGGAGATGAGATATTCATACAGGATTCTGGTGGGCGAAACTGAAGGGAAAAGACCACTTGGAGGAAATCATCTTAGATGGAAAGATAATATTAAAGGTGTTCTGAAAGAAATAGGATTAATTAATGTATAATATATATATATATATTAATATTAATTTCTCACACTCATGTTGCTGAAGATTCAGTCTTCCTGAATGTGACATTGTGTCGCTGGGTGTTTGTCGATATGTCGGTAGATTGAAGTACCTTCATTTTTACGTCAGGCAAGAAGACGGCATGATCCCGTAAGATGAAGCCATGGACCATTAAGACGTGTACTTGCACAAGATCCGTAATATGTATCTTGTCAGTATAAAGATAAATGTAGACGAACAATATAGATCTCCTAATATTATTGCCTATGAGACATGTTCATATTTGTTGTTGTATTCGCTCAAAAATGACGGATCACAAACCTATTCAAGTCTACTTTGTCACTACATTCTGTTACTTAGGATCATTTTTTTTTTCCATTCTTATACAGACATTCTTTTTGTTTTTGAAGTTAAATCTTACACAAACGTAATTTTTAAAGTAACAGCAGTTGTAATTCTTCGTCGTCACACTGTCACTAACAGTGAAGACAGATACACAAAAAAGTCAAGTGACGTGCAGTACACATTGTAAGGCAGGCTTCCTTAAATAAATATTTCTTCCGAATATAGTCCGTTAATTTTCGAACACATTTCTGTAACTCTAAATAAGTTACCCAAGCAGATAACACAGCAGAATCTCAATAGTTCAAGGCGAAAGGGAACGAGGATGCCTCGAATTACAAACGAGACAGGCAATGTACGCACAATCTTAATACTGAGGTGCGTTCTTGTCACAATTTTTGCCGTGAAAAAGCAGGAAGCATCACATAATCTGAGTGTGTGTCTGTAGTTTTATTTAATCAGCGTGCAATGCGCATGCGCCGTATTATATTGTCGCCTGTGCCCTGTCCGGCTAAACCACATTTTTCTACATTATCTAATACAAGACACGATTTTCGGGGGGAAAAAAAATTATTGGACATAACATGTGTATTTTGTTTTCTCCACAAATTTGTTCACAACATTTCTCGTTCTAGGAATACAGTGTGATATTATCACAAATTTACATAGGTTTTCATGTACAGTACACAATATACTTGCCAGATATTGGTGAAACTTGAATTTTCTCGAAACATTTTCGAAAAAATACAAGAAAATAAAATTTCATGTAAGTTTGTCCAGTGGGATCGGATGTGCTGCATACAGGCTGAAGGACGGACGGACATGACGAAGACAATAGTCGCTAGACTCTACCTATGACGACAGCTTGGAACATACTATTACATGTACAGTACTGTATACAAAATCTGTTAATGCAAAGTATGCACATGCCATTGTTAAGAGTATCAACGAATAGAGTAGTATAATAGTAGAATAATAACAGACTGTACCAATAAGTTACACTTGTCAAGAAATCACATCATTTCCCTCTACTTTTAGACGCAATATAAGATAAATACGTGTAAAAGGGCTACAGCAAGTATAGTCATGCCTTAGAGACACGTGTGCACACGGACATATGCATTTCGTCTGAATTCTGTACCCAATACAGAAAACGACCTTTGCCAATACAGCATATCCGTTCGTTCGATAAAGAATTTCTAAAAATCGGGACTCAGAGAACTGAGACTCTTTCATGGCAACTAGAATTGGTTTGATCCGGGGATGTACTGTTTCATTTGGCCATGCCTTATCAAAATTCCTACAGAAAATATATTATAATATTTTAGAATAAATGCAAAACGAAGTAATCACAGGTCTTTGTACGAATGCCAAACGTACAGAGTTGCAGTGATTTAAAGAAACAGAACGGGGTGGCAGGCGAGAACCGGATTCATCTGGCTGAGAACAGGAAAAAGTGGCGGGCTTTTGTGAGCACGGCAATGAACCGTCGAGTTCATTATATTCGTGAAATTCTTGAACAGCTAGCTTCTGAAAAAGTCCTATGTTAGGTGAAGTCACTTAGTTACTGTTACTGTTACTGTCGTTGCTGGCCGATAGATGTCTAGTGGAATGTTAGGCATTTTATTTAGAATTGTGGAATCTCGTAAAGACCAAAGTCTTTAAAGGAGCCAGAATGTGATGGTATGATACATGAAGCCGGTATGTGGGTTGGTTAATGTACATGACACCTCAGACAGGCACGCCGACGTCAATGAAGGGCGGTGAGACGAGAGGAGAGGAGAGGGATATATTGTAGTTGCAAAACGGAGCGTGTCTTGAATCTACAAAGAAAACTTCGAGCGATTTCGACAAGGGTACCAAACCCAAATCATACGCGACTATTGAAAGAAGAGCAATGTTTCTAACAATGACTCTAATGTACAAAGCACGTAATATAACAACAGCTAAAGAACCGTAAAGGATAAGCTGTAACATTTATGTCTTTTTTTTTTAGCAGGTTGCTGCTTCATACTTCAGCAGGGACACACATGCTATACTAAATAAGGCTTATCGTGGTTATCCTCAGTTCCTCAAATTAGGCGACGACTGCTTAATTGTGGAATTGGGATAGCTCAGTCAGTACAGTGACTGGACTACAGGACGGAAATTCGAACAAAAGTAACTCAATTCCCGGCAGGGGTAGATGTATAATATCTCCGGCGCGTACATCACGCCTGCGGGAGATACTTCCGTTACTTAAAGCGGCCGGGGCGTGAAGTTCACCATTTACCTTCAAACAGTGCGGAGGTTAAGAATGGGTGGAGCTACACCACTATTTTCTCACATAATTCAATGGCGTGCAGAGGGACACTTTTACTTCTGTGATGTCCCGTATTTAGTGTAGGGCCTGGACAGTGCACTCGGTATAGCGACTCGTTACGGGCTGGAGGGCTGGGGACAAAATCCCGGTGGAAATGAAATTTTCCGCACCCGTTGAGACCGGTCCTGGTGCCCACCCGGCCTCATTACGATGGGCATCAAGTTTCTTTCCCAGTGGCAAGGCGGACAAGGTGTTGTCACTCAGCACAAATTGAGGTTAAAGAAAGAGTGCAGCTACACCTCTATTCCCCCTCTGGGCCTTCACGGCCTGTTCTGGGGTGAACTTTACTCTTACCTTTACCGTACTTAGCATATACTCTGATGTACACGTCGAAAGCACGGACCATTACGTCTCCATTTCAGATCCCAGTCGGGTCATACTGCTTTGGAAAGAAAACGGTGTTCATTGTGAGATCATGTGGAACATGCGCACTGCGTGGGTGAAAGGCGGAGCAGTAATGAAACTAAACCGAGAGCAGAGGGGGTGCTGGTTTCAAAAATTGGCAAGGTACTATAACTGAAAACGTCGCAGGCAGAGGGAAAACATAAATGACGTCTTCGCTCTTCTGTGTTGTTACACAGCGTTTATTGGTGGCTGTTTACTGACGTTTCGGGTTTACTTATCTGTCCCCTGATACCTGGTCCGATATGCTGTCCTAAAACCAGTAAAAAGCTACTAACCAACAATAAGTTGCAACTCAAGAGAGTGAATGACTCAAGTAAATCTCGAAAAGTAAATGCATAAACACTTTGAATACTAAAATCAACTTACATTATAGGCTTATATAATGACTAAGTTCGTACCTTAAGGGAACAAAGTCTGTTGAGCTTAGAATGGCCACCCAGTGTAATGGGAAATATTAGATATTTTCTGCGAGAATCAGACGATATATAAATCACCCTCTCTGAGTGAAATGGAGACTGTATTGCTAACCCTGACCGTGCATGCAGCCCTCCAGTTGCTGCTGCCCTATATGAACCATCAGCTTTAACAGCCGAAGTTGCTGCATGTTTTCACTGTATGAACAAAGGGCAATCCTGTCCCTACACAGGTTTAACCAGATGGAAATTACGAGATAAAAACGGCATACGGTTCAAGCTTTCTGGGGTATTATATGGCGTCTTGTCCAATGTAAAGACTTGATGACAATACTTACCAATCAACACGTCGTCATATACCAGACGACTTGGATCACCAGCAGCACTACTGTCAGAATTTCGAGTCTCCAAAAGCGAAGAATTCTTTTATGTTTAGCATTGTACTATTTATATAGTAATGGGGAAGCAGTATGTTTGCTGTGTATCGCGTGGGCCCCGCGAAGTGTTCCAACTGGCACGTCATTCTGATGTAATTTATAAATTTGATACTACTTGGAGATGGAAATTGCGTATGTCGAAGCATTCAGCTACTCAGAATGATGCAACAGAAAATACAAACTTCCACGCCACCGAGTGGATTTCACTCGCCCACCCTAATGTTCAGAACATCCAAGTAATGAAGCTCCTGCTGAGATAGTCTAGAGAATTTTGGAAAAATTACAATTTTGAAATACCTGAAAACAATTTCACAGACTTCTGCGACATACTTCTGAAGTAGGACTTAAATCCTAGATAAAATTAAAATGGCTGCAGAAACCAAGAAATTTAAGATCACTTACACCAGAAGCTGCACAGTAGAGATTTGACCAACGTAAAGTTTAACTTCCAGGTGAGCATCCCCGTTGTGTTGATAGGATCACAAATATCGTTAAACTGCAGTAAAACACAGCTTTTAATATTTATATTGCTAAAAGGTGTTTCTACATAGCTTGTCTTAACAACTACAATAGAATAACTTTTTAATTCTACCACTACTGTAATTACATTAAATGCAAATTTTACAGATGTGAACGAGATCCAGTCGACAAAAACAAAACATTGCATATTGTATAGTTTGCTTTATAATAAGAAAGTGTGTAACCTGATGATGGCCGATATAGAGGCCGAAACATATAGTTGTTAAGACAAGCTGTAGAAACATCTCTTAGCAATAGAAGTATTAAAAGTTGTGTTTGACTGCAGTTTAACGATACTTGTGAACGTAAAGATTAGTTCCGAACAGAATGAAAGCAGTCAGAACAAGACATGGGAAGAGAAATGAAAAAATTACAACCAGAAATTCTACTCAGAAAGCTCACGTTTTTAATCGTGGTTATCTAGGGGAGGTCTATGCAGAACTCACAACAGATTCTACGCAGCCTACAAGTTTAAAGGTACTTTGATGAATTAAGCATATAAACGTATTAAGTATGTGTCATTTTCAGACGTGAAATTGGTGTAGAATAGCAGATTCAATATTATGAATATAGAACTGTCTTTCAAAATTGATTAATTATGAGACCTCAAGTTCAAATTTTAAATAATACAAAATTCACACGTACAAAGTAGACCAAATAATCTTTCAGTTTAATATTAAACTAAACCAACACTAACCGTATACGTCCTCTTCAATCAATATTAAACCACCTAAATATATATTCGTATATTCATACATGTGTAACAGCAATGTTTTACTTATGTCAATCCTACATATTTACACCACGTTTGCTCTTCATCAGGGTTTCCACATGTTTAGAAAAGACAGGTGTTAAACTTCACGTAAAAATGTTGTCTCTTGAATATTGTGGTTTAAAAATGCAATAATAACACAATTTTGTACCTGTCTCGCATAGGGGTTTGTTATTTTATCAGAATACCTGTGATTTTTGTTTCAACTAACGTTTATATAAGCTCAAACATATAAGAGACTGGGTCGCGGTAATTTGTGTTAATACTGCGATTACATTAATAAGTATACATGCTGCCTCTTCCAACAATGTCACGAAAGTAGTCTTACAGTGTCGAGCCCAGTCAGTTGGAAGTTCTAGGGCCGTGGGTATTTGTGTAGGACATTTGTATGTGTGGCCCATCATGGCGTGTGTGTGTGGGTCTCTTTTTATGAAGTGCTGTTTGTATAGGAAATTTATGTGCTGGTCTGCCATAGTGTGTATGTGTGTGTGTGTGTGTGTCTTTGTATAAAGTGCTGTTTGTACAGGACTTATTTTTTTTGGTCTACCGTCATATCTGTGGGTTGTTTATAAATTATTATTTGTATAGGACCTTTATGTATTGGTCTGTCATAGTGTGTGTGGGTCGCTTTGTATAAAGTGCTATTTTTATAGGAACTTTATGTGCTGGTCGGTCATGTGTGGGTGTGTGGGGGGGGGGGGGTCTTTTGTATGAAGTGCTG
>Ga0123357_10010163_pt1 | contig 11945 bp, 4 predicted proteins | sample TergutEmb28metaG_FD_89873 | JGI IMG/M metagenome (GOLD analysis project Ga0123357, IMG submission 89873) | Embiratermes neotenicus P4 segment gut microbial communities from Petit-Saut dam, French Guiana - Emb289 P4 | ecosystem: Host-associated > Arthropoda: Insects > Digestive system > Gut ...
AGCCTGCAACACGGATACCACTCCAACCCAACCACACCGAAACTCCAACACACATCGAACCAAGAACAATACGACCAATGTGGTAATTCAGCAGAATAGTCGCAGGCTCCTGATGATGGATATATTAATGTCCGAAACATGTTGAGCACATAAGAAGTGAAATAAAATAGCAAGTGACATCAATTTGGTCTTTTATTCTTCAACTATCACAATGATGCATGGTCCAATAAACATAAGATCCAATGTATTAATTAGGTTACTGAATTGCAGAATAAAGACGGTGCTTTGTTCTGAAAAACACCTGACAGTCTGCAGGAGAAATGTTTTTTCCGTTAACCGTAGACTGGGTAGCATGTATGATTACCACCGTCAATTAACCTGTTAGGGCAAATTTCAAAACAAAATATTAAAAAAAATCATATTCCAAAAAAAGTCGCATTAGACAGGTGATTTCTACAAGCGGTTTGCAACCGTTTCCTTAGTCCTAAACCATAAAACCGTCAGCAGTAACGAGGAACCAAAACTGTGCCTGGCAACAAAACATGACACACCATTAGTTGTGCTATGTTATTTTTTAACGAAGCACAGGACAGTAATACGCTGGTAATGAAATCAGATCTTTCATACAGATTGTGGAATAAAAAAAGTGTAATTTGATAGGTCGGTTTCAATAATCTGGACAAAAATTGTTGTCCCCATCGAACATGTACGCTAATTGCCTCTGAGACACCAAACCCCAAAGGATCAGTGTCATATTCACTGCAGTAAGGACATCCAGTCTAAGCTACTCAAAGCTAAAGGTCACAAAAGCGCTCAAACGTCTTACTTTAAGGCCAGTAATAATGTTGTTAATAATAGACAAGATGTAAAGTGGCGGACAATCGATTCTTTGCAAGGTGAATGCTCGTGTGTGTCTTGGGTGCACACTGGACACTGACGTAGAAGTTACTGATTATTCACAGCTTAAATAACTCCACCTAGTTTTTGTGTCACATCCTGCACTAGCTCAAAGTTGCTGCTATAAGCACGAACTACATTTCATGAATTTGTTTTGTCACATCCCCCACTGCCCGAAATTGCTCTTACACACATGAACTAAATTCCACGTAATTTATGTGTCACATACCGAACTACTCTACATTAACCGCTCATACACTTGCATTACAGTGCAAAAAGGAAACAAAAAGCACTACTGAGAACTTCTAACTTTCTATATTCAATGTCATCAGAATTTATGCTTTTCTTTTGTTAATTTCTTACCGCCCCGATACTTTTTACAGTCCTTTACATTCGTCAAAAAATCCCGAACCCACACTCTTATTCACAGATTTCTCCAATTCTTATCACAACATTAACCTGCTACGAAATAATTAGTGTAGAGGCCATTTCAATTCTTATTCAACGCATTCCCACAATTTTAATTACTACTTTACGTCGAAACCTACACAACTTTCTACTTGCAAGAGCTTTCGCACCCAAAGATTTGCATGGACATTTGGTCCACACCCAAATAAGATTATAAATCTTTTTCAAATGAAGCCAACTAGGTGCACACTACTTCTTAGTATATTTATTTCATCTTCTGTATATGTTTCGGGCAACTATGTGCTCATCATCGGGAGAATTGGTCGGCAGACCAGACAGCCACCCATACAGAGTGCAAAATACCAGTGTCGCATAAACACAGTAAGTTCTCCCGATGATGGGCACATAGTTGCCCGAAACACGTAGAGAAGTGGAAATAAATATACTAAGAAGTAGTGTGCACCTAGTTGGTTTCATTTGAAAAAGATTATACAGGGAAGCACAGCCAACAAAACATAAAATTAGGAAAATAACACAAACGTTATAAATCCTGTGTGACAAATGTGGAAATCTGATGCTCCAGGTAGTGAGGGATTTTCCTGTAACCTAACAACAGTTCTGCAATCGAGGTTCTTAAAACCTGAATATTGATTTAGTGCAGCTGCTGGGATTTTTTTAGAGAAGCAAAGGCCACAAGAGCTCTACTGTGCCTTTATATTCTAACAAAACATATCCAATATTTGAGTATTCAGCTTCATATTCGAACTATTTTTGCCTGCAGAAGACTTCATACTCCATAAATAAGAATCTGGATGGACAACAGAGCCACCTTGTAGCCGCACACGTCAGTCGTCGTCTAGTCTATGGCGGAGAAAACAAGTCACAAAATATATGTATAGCATAAAACTTCTGACGGGTTCCTCCAGTGGACCTCGACAACCGAGCAACTTAGCCTACAAAGAAAGTATATTGAGTTATTTCAGGCTTCTGCCGGGGTAAAAATGAGATCTTCGTTGTTCTGGGATGTTCGGCAGAATTGACAGCTAAAGACGTTTCGGTATAAACTATTGGCCCCAATTCCACGGGTAAAAGAGTCCGCTTTATTTTTTGTCTGACGCGTCTTTTCAAACGTTTTCAACTTCTTTGTTGATACTCGGCGAGTTTTGTTCGAGCTGGAATCATAAATGACTGCGTCTTCATGGGCAGTGCCCCTTAGTCTGTTCCGTTCTTCAGTCATTTTGGAAAACATCGATGTATTATAACAAAACAGATGCAATGAACATCCATGCAGCTGTTCTCAGCCGGGCGTAGCGAAGCCAAATGACCAGAACTTGAAAACGCTTGTTATCAGCACGCCAAATACACAACCTCGCCAATTCAACCTGCAGCCAGACTGTGAGATAACTTAACAGACTGCAGGAAACAAATATATCAAGCCAGATAACATAAAATGTCCGCAGAGAAAAGTTTATGTTACCCTAACTTGGTGCAACTAAACCAAAGACATTATAGTAATAATTCATCATAGTTACTTGCTTACTTGCTCCATAGAGCAGAGTCCTTCTTGAGAACCTAACTGGTTTTGCAGTTAGTCAAGAAATTCCTCGCACTTTATGGAACCCGAAAGTTCATCACCGTATTCACAAGTGCCCGCCATCTGTCAATTCATCATAGTTGCCAAATGAAAAAAAAACTGTTATATGCAGAGTTCATTATTAAAAGAAATTTTTATTTGAGTACAGTTCCATTCCCTATAGGGACGATTAGGCTGTCTGGTGCCAAGCAACTCCTCCAAGTGATGGGATGATATCTACGACAGCACCAACTCGATTCTGAGGCTTCCTCAACAGTCGGTGCACGGAAATATTCCACCGCCTTTGGCAGCATCGAGAGAAAATGTGATTAAATCCTTTATGAATAGAGCAAGGAGGCCAGCTTCATATACTATGGCAAACATATACGTGGAAATGTAAGTCATTTGAAATGTAATTCAGAGGGTTTTTTTTTTGTGAATTAAAGTCTAAAAGAGACAGTATTTACATTAATAAGACACGCATATATATAATCTGTGAGTATAAAAATGAGCACAGAACATAATGCTGCCATGTTTTGAAATATTGTTTTAAAGGGTCTGCAGTTATAACGAAAAGTTTGAAATCTAAAATTTTCGGCATCAAACTGTTCACCTTTTCAGCAATAACACCAACTTGCCTGAATGCTGTATTTGATAAAAGAACTTGCTGAATATTTCGAAAATTCAAATCCGGTTTGCCCTACGGCTTTATAGGGTAAATGTACACAAATCTGCGACAGAATGAAGCCAACCATGGAGAACTGATAAAACTGTAAAATCATGTACAGCTATTGGACGAATGGATTACGTGGTGCCTATATCAAGTTTCCTTTTTCTCACAAACAGCGCCTAATAATGAAATATTTATTCACGAATAAAAATTGGAAATGTATATTCAAAGCGACAGCATAAAAGGAATTCCATGTATATAATTGATAAAATTTTATCCAGAATAACTAGGGACACAATGACGATTTCCTGCAGAGTTAACCCCCATTTTAGGAGTTTTCACAACGTAACAATAAAACGCTTTTTGTGTAGACCGTATCAGTCTCTCTGTCCACCTGTGACCTACTATCAGCAACCAAATATTTTGTGGATTTTCATAAAATTCCGTGTTCTTGTCATTTACAAACAGCTGTCAATCAAACGTAGTTCTCGCGAAAAATCGGCGCAGTGACGTGCAGCCTTTACTTAGCAGCCATAAACAAATATCTACCAGTACAATAACATAAACAGCCAACTAGATGCAACAACAATAATTTTATTAACAATTTCAAACAGCTCAACATGTTTCGGGCGATAATGTAGCCCATCCTCAGGAGCACTAGACTGTGTTTACAGCTTGCGGTATAAAGCACCGACGATGCTACCTGCTGGTGACCAGGATGAGGTGGAACTGGAAACCTGAAAATCGTGCGAATGATTATGTTGCTTGGAGTCCGATTTATGGGTATGCTTGCCGAAAGGATAACTAACAATTTTAATTATCTGTAGGGTCCAAATTTCCTATACGTTGTTTCACCAGTCACAGCGAAAGAAATGTGGTATAAAGTACCGACGATGCTGCCGGCCGGCAGCATCGTCGGTACTTTATACCACAAGTTGTAAACACAGTCTAGTGCTCCTGAGGATGGGCTACATTATCGCCCGAAACATGTTGAGCTGATTGAAATTGTTAATAAAATTATTGTTGTTGCATCTAGTTGGCTGTTTATGTTATTGTATCAATGGTGCACGGTCACACAAACATCAAAGTCTACCAGTACTTTACACATTCAGTTGCGGATTTAGATACATTTCCGCAAAGGACATCTTCTTGTAATTCCGTTAGAAATTGCGCATTTTTCGAAATGGGGCATATTGAAAGCTGTATGTTTCTTAAGGGCATAAACGAAATTATGCCCTGTATTCCAAAGTTATCGCCGAATTTAAACGGAGTTTGGTATAGCAATCATATATAGGATAAAGGTTTATTTGGTGGCTGTGGATTTCTTAAAAATCGGGACAGTAAAAGCCACACTTCACTCACAGACCTAAATAAATTCGCATTCCTGTTTTCAGCATTTATTTTCCGATGTGGGTGAAATTAGATAAACGACACTTTCACATGAAGGACGCGGGTTCGATTCCCGATGGTGTCACTGGAATATTTCATTGACATAATCCGTCCGCCCTATGGCCCTGGGGTTGACTCAGTCTGTAACAGAAATGAGTACCAGGAATCTTTCCAAGGGTGTGAAGGCGGCCGGTGTGTAGGCCTGACAATCTTACCACCTTCATGTGCCGATTATCTTGAAATCTGGGAGCCTCAACCTCCTGAAACCCTCAGAGCCTGTCTACGCCTGCAATGGGATTGCTTTACCATTACACTTTCACGTATTGCTTCTGAACAATTGTGAGATCCGTGATAGTTGCTTAGGAAAGGCTTTAGGCTTCTTGAGCGAGTAAATAAAATTACATTTACTCCAGAACATGAAGCTTTGAGACACTTTGTACTACATAACACCTTGGTAAATTCTATTAGTACTACGTTGTATGCCACGATGCGCAACATCGCACTCTTGTTTCTTATGTATTACTATTCCGGTGATCAAATCGAGAAGAATAAGACTGGCTGGGCACATGGCACGTATGGGAGATGGGAGATGTGTCTACAGGGTTTTGCTGTCATCTCAGGTAAAGAAATCACTAAGAAGAACTAGGCATAGCTGGGGGATTATAATAAAATGAATCTTCAAGAAATGGGGTGGAAAGGCATGGACTGGATTGATCTGGCTCAGGATAGGTACAGGTGACAGGCTCTTTTAAATGCGGTAATTAACTTTCGTGTTACATAAAGTAGGGGAATTTCTTGACTAGCTGAGGGCCTCTTAGCATCTCTGAAAGGACTCTGTTCCATACAGTTGGTTAGTTTACTATTGCATTAACCTAAACAAATATGGCTCAACCTAACCACACCACGAAGGTGGTATTGTAAGTTCCAATAGAGATGTACCTACGTTGTTGCTGTAGAATAATTACCAGCATCTCAGTCAACTACCGCAGAAACATGAAAGCTTGCGCTCTCCACAGCAATCAAACAAAACGACAGCTTCTTCAATGCCGTGCCAAACAAGCCAGCCTCTCAAGCACCTCTTTTTGCAAGTTAAGTTCCAAATGGCATTAAAAGTGCATCACAGATTCATCTCGACCTTAGAGAAGTTTCCGTGTAAGTCAAATTCTTGAGGGTTTTGACAGAATTTCTTTTTATCTCATGTATGCTGCACAAAGGCCCCAATACATCTGTCTCCATTGTTTTGCGCTAAAGACTTGAAGAACGTTTTAAATCCCGAAGAGTTACACCGTGTAATTTACTCTGTCCCTAATTTCATTTATCCACATAAGATCTGAGTTTTCTCCTTCAGCATTATTTAGAAATATGTTCCAGCCACCCTCTTACTTAGAGATAATACCCTTTGTTTCGCGGTAATTACAATTTTAAAAATGTAATTATTTTAAGTAGAGCTAAAGAAATTTACTACGGCTTTATATACAACTAATTAACTGCATGCAGCATTCTTGAGCAGCCAAAGTTCCTCTCCTAACGAAGAAAGTTCCAGTATTTTATACGAAACGAAAGTTTATGCCATCATGCAAATTAAAATACAACAACACACACTCTTTTTAAGGAGTCACTCCAACTGTTGGAGATTCAATAAAGACAATTAGGGGCGCATGATTGAATAAGAAAATAAAAGGTAATATGCAATGTTCTAAGAGATTTAATTATCCCCCTGTTCCCAAATGTGAGCCAGATAAATCCAGTCTAGGGCCCCCATCCTATTTCTTTAAAATCAAAAATAAAAGCTACGAATAACTTAAACAAATATAGACTGTGTCCCAGTCGAGAATTGAGGAGGCACCTCCCAGATACATATGCCAGTATTTACTCTTGGACCAACTGCTGGGTATAAGAAATCGAACATAAGTATAAAACTTTATAGCGGTACAGTTGCATATACAGGGTGTTTCAGGAGGAATAGTAAATATTTTGGGAGGTGGTAGTATGGACTATTCCGAGTATATAAGTTCATATAAACATGTGTCCAATTTTAAATGGGTGTGAAGATACAGCTGTTTGAAGTTGGCGCGTACAGAGCAGATTTTTGTCTGTGGGGATGGATGTAAAGCGAAGTCTACAAAGAAAACGTAAACATAAGAGACGAATTGGTCGCTCGCATTATGAACAGTGCTGCCCTCATAAAGCAAGAACGCCAAGGCGACCTCAGCAGAGCTACACGTACTATTGCCAAGAGGGCTGAAAAGAGCACTGAAGTCGATGGTCGGATTTTTGAACACTTACTTTCAACTGCTGCACTTTATTGAGATCATTTACATTAGCAATAAATGCTATCAATAAGTCATTTGTCTTTCCTTCATACTTTTGTAAGGCTTTTTATGCGTAACATTCAAACAGCTGTATCTCCACCCTCATTGAAAATTGGACACATGTTTATATGAACTTATTTACTCGTAATAGTCCATAATACCACCCCCTAAAATATTTACCATTCCTCCTGAAACACTCTGTATATTTAACAATTCTAGCTACCGTACGGATTAGCAAAAGCGAGTAGCGAATTTTTAAGACCATCTGAAACTAGTCGAAGCACTATTTCCAATGACAGGAAGTCCTGCGACAAAGCAGACAAATGTAGTAGGGAGGAATTTTAGTGTAATTGGGCAGTTTCAGTCCCAAGCATTCCGTTCTGTTCAAACCACCGGGCATAAAGTTGGGTGAATGCTTAATGCTTGTTTCGTGGTTCTGCACAAAGGGTCTCACAGACCCTACGCATTACACTGCTTCAAATGAGATCTTCCGGCGGAAAATGGCGTGCAAAGCAGCTTGCCATTAACTTACCTGTATAATCCTTAGTCCTGTTTACAAACATTCATTTAAGCTGCTTCCTGTATTCCTCCTCTCCTTCCTTCGGATGAAGGTAGGACAGAAGCCCGGTGTGTTTTTGTTTTCCCATTTGATATTTCCGCTTGAACGTAAAGTTATTACTGCCCTTAACTAAAAACCGTTCCAGTGAGATTTATACGTTATAAAAGGTAAATTTCATCCTATAAGAGGCCACGAAGGCCCAGAGGTGGAGTAGAGGTACAGCTCTACTCTTTCCTTAACATTGGCGCTAGATAGGAGTGGGTGGTCAACGCCACTCCTCTGCCGCTTTACCCCCGAGAAAGACCCGGTACCCATTGTGTAGGAGGCTGGGTGGGCCCCGGGGTTGGTCTGGACGGGTGCGGAAAATCTCACCCTCGCCGGGACTCGATCCCCGGACCGTCCAGCCCGTAGCGAGTCTCTATACCGAGTGAGCTATCCCAACTCATATGTATAAGTTATAGCTAAGTCATTTTTAAACCTTAGGCACTCTATGAAGGTAAGTGGACAGAATCACACACAGGGATTTTCTCCCCTGAGGAAAGAGTTCCCCGTTACTCGCTGTATCGAAGGGCTGGGACAGCGTATTCCGTATAACTCCTTGCTACGGCGTAGACGGTCCGGGGATCGAATAGCGGTGGGGACGAGTGACCGAACGTGGTTTCCACCGAGCCTCATCTGCAATGGTTACTGGATCTTCTTCCCGGGACTAAAAAAGCCGGGGCGTGGCGCTGACCACATAACTCCATCTAACTCCCAGGTGAAAGAAAGAGTGGAGTTACAACTCTACACCCCATCTAGGCCTTCATGGCCTGTTCTAAGCTGAACTAACTCTTACCCACCGTATAGGTTTCCGTGTACATTCCAGGGCCGGTCTGAAAGTAGCGACAGAATATTCCAACCTTAGGGGAAACAGAAAATCAGATTTGATGGTTCTCCAATGCAGTCTGTTTACTATATTCATTCAGCTTCTGATTTGGGCTCGTAATGTAAAGGCAACAAAAGGAATATACAGTAAAAGGAAAAAGGAAACAACGTAACAAAATAAGAAAAGAAGGAAGGAAGAAAGAAAAAACAAAGAAAGGAGCATACAGAAAAATAAACAAGGACTGATAACACGGATGTACAAACGGAGCATGTAACGCACAGAAAAGAAATGCGAAGGAGAATTATGAAAACCAATGCGAATAAAATACAAAGGAAAATAAACGAATACGTAAGTAAATAATCATAGAAGCAAATGAAGTACAAAAATTTATTTTTGACTTATTGACGACGCAATTAGTAACGAACTGCGAGTAATTAGTGACGGACGACAAAGTGACTCGTGAGTAATGAAGGAAATGCGAAAGAGATAGTAGGAAGTTGTCGTAGCATATCGTAAAGTCTTTAACCCAGTAATTTCTTGATGGGTTACAGAAGAGCAAAGAAAAAATATGTCAAGCTAATTTTTTTAACGCGTGTCTTCACCGTTGTGTCAACACTTATAAATAGCCTAAAAATAAAACAATCTACACACAACGCTTTATTAAGGTCATCTAGAAAACTGTATGTTTCGACTGTGTAAAACCATCATCACCAGGTTTCGAATTTTACTAGCGCGAAGAGAAGATAATCGAATAAAGAGAGACCAACTTGATGTCACTTGCTTTATTATTTCATTATTTAATGCTCAACATGTTTCGGATGTTAATACACCCATCCTCAGGAACTTGCGACTTATGTGCTGAGTTATATCATGGGTTGTATTGATCTGGTTCGATGTGTGTTGGTGTTACGTTGTGGTATGGCTGTGGTGGTGTGGTATCCGTATGCAGGCTTCAGCCTGCATTTAGTTATTGCCATACATCAGGTTATAAAACTTAGGGCGAGATTTCGTCCTTCCATAAAATATTTGGAGAAATCACATTTGGGAAACAATTTAGCAATATGTAAAAGCATAAAATATTTTTAGTTAGGAATAAGTCGTAGAATTCTTAAAATTGGAGATGAATCTATGGTGAAGGTTTCAGAATTGATAACTAGTAGGGCACGGGGGAGATTAAAACAGGAAAGTGCTGAGCCGGTAATCCGTTCGAGATATAGCAACAGAATGGGATCTGTAATTACAGTACACTGTCTAAAATAGTGTAATGTAATGTAACATCACATGTAAGAAAACGTATGGTGTACGGAAAGTAAGTAGAGAAATTTGTGTCGGAAATTACACTTACATTGACGTGGCACTCTGCATAATTTAGTTGAAATACAATGTAACTTGTTCAAATATAATTTGATGTGGTGTTCAGAATATAAAGAATGAATCATTTTTTATCACAAACACATCAATGCGAGCATTTCGCTGTGGACAATAAGGTGCTCAAACCATTTAGTAAAAAGTTGTTGATGTAAAGAAAGTGCACCGGTCAGCTTCCAGTCGTGGTCAAATGTCGTCCGAAGGGAAGTGGAAGAAAGTGTCTGGTAAGGAAGTTATTTGGGGAGTGAGGAGGGAGGTAGATGAGAATGGAAGGAAGTGAGGGAATAAGGAAATGAGAAAATGTACAGACATTGGGTGGATATGACGTGTCAGTGTCATCTAAAATTAGTGATAATTTTTAATATTATGTCAGAACGGATAGTGCGTTTATATTTACGTTGATTGCAAAGTGTTGCTTTATTATAAATAAAATATATTTCTATGGTATTTGAGTGGATACGTTTTTTTGTAAAAAGATAAAATCGCCATAATGCTCTCCAGTGGACCAAATGTATGCCATCTTCTTGCAAGTGTTGTGCGAATTCTGACGAAGTGTTACTATTCCTGAGAGATGAGTTGTGTTCTTTGCATCTTTTTCGAAATTCCTGCATGTTTGGTCTACGTAGAGCTTACATACATCGTTCTAGACGACCTTAATAAAGTGTTGTGTATAGACGGTTTTATTGTTATACTTCAAGATAATTTTATGTTCGAGACCTGAATCAGGGTGTTTCAAAATACACGCACCAGCATTATTCATTCAACAGCAACTTTGCGTCCAATTACGTCTTCAAAAAATTAAATAACACGAAACTTTCAGCCGAAAACTTTTGTTGTCTCAATGGCAGAATGAAAAGCGTAGATGACTGAAGATTCAACACCTACCTCACAGTAAACACACTGCATTTTAATTACAAAGAACGAACCTATTATAGCTGGTTAGTTAAATAATTACACTTTGTTTTGAAAATCCTCGGTAACAACTTAATTCGCTGTATGAGCAAAACGCACAATTTTTAAGTCTGTAAACGTGCCATGCGTGAAGTAAACAGTGAGTCGTCTTATAAGACGCGCTTTAGGTTTCCTTATATTAACTGCAGGACTCGCAGCCTCACTGAAAGAAAACAGTAACACTTTGTAGCGAACTTTATGAGCATGTGCCTTTAACGAGATCCGAGATCCGTTACCGCCTGATTGCGAAGTTTGTTGAAAGAGTTCCTAAGCTGGGAAACTTGTTAACAAGACAAGATGATGCAACAGCGAAAGCTTTAGCTCTTAAAAAGGGAGTAAAAAATTAATATATTATTAAGAACCTTCTGCACCTATTTAATTGAAAAGCAAACTAATACATTAACGCGTATTTCTTTAAGGCTATGTGACTGAAGAATAATTCTTATATTTAAAACAATTTAAATAACGTTGTAATAATGAGAAAACCGAGGGGAAAACCGACTGACATTAAGGCGTTTTGGATGTAACACGGTATAGTTTGGTTAACAGGTACCAAAATTAATGATGAGCTTGCTACTGTATCAATATTTACAATGCACTCACGCCCTGATAAAGGAGACAGCAGATTTCTTTAAGAGGTCGCAAATAATTTCGTGGAAAGAATATCTGGATAAACGCGGTGTGTCCGACTTAACAGGTAATACAGTGTGTCCCACTCGCTACCGAACCCGGCATTTCTTTAATAATTCTAACACCAATGAAGATATTGCAACGAAATTTGAACACATTTTTAAATCAATTGGACGATGAAAAACTCTCAATTGGATATATCCAGCAGGATGGAGCGACATCCCACACTTCACACGCCAGCATGGCCGAAATTCAGTCCTTTTTCGGCGACCGCGTCATTTCGAAGGGACTTTGGCCACCGCGCTCGCCCGATCTGACGCCGC
>Ga0123357_10010164_pt1 | contig 11944 bp, 10 predicted proteins | sample TergutEmb28metaG_FD_89873 | JGI IMG/M metagenome (GOLD analysis project Ga0123357, IMG submission 89873) | Embiratermes neotenicus P4 segment gut microbial communities from Petit-Saut dam, French Guiana - Emb289 P4 | ecosystem: Host-associated > Arthropoda: Insects > Digestive system > Gut ...
GTGATAAAAATTATGTGGAAATTGTATAATTTAAACGTCCGTTTTTTATATACACTTTTCTTATACACACTTTTCTTATATAAGTAACCAACATGTGTATTTTAGTGTGCAAAATTAAAACATTATTTGTCAATTATAGCGCGTTTTTAGTTAAATATTGTTAATTGATGGATAAATATATAGGGATTTGATGTAAGCATATAAAAGTAAAGGTAAAAAACACAAGTTGATAAGCAATAAATAACTATTGATGCTCCCGCCGCAACAAATCATTCACCGTCTTGACAGGATTAAACGTTTAACCAAATGAACAATTCTACTGTACGCTATTCCCATAAAATAATTTCATAGCGCTTCAAATTTCTTCTTAACCATTGTTATTGTTAAGTCATTTTTATTATTGGAATATGATTCAGCGCTTTATTGATTCTTTCAAACTCATGCGCTTTTTTCAAAGTTTCGTCGTCGAACCAAGCCGCTTTGAATTTATCCCAAATATAATCAATTGCCTGAGAAGACGGGTGAAGCATATCTTCCGAATAAAAACGGTAATCCCGCAAATCGTCCAACACAATTTCATACGCCGGAAAATAAAAACATTGGGGACGAATCCGAAGAAACTCCTCAATAGCCAGCAATAAAATCGACTTGCTCAATTGATTTTCGTGAGCTCCGTTTTTCCAGTGCCGGACAGGGCTGACCGTAAACATAATCCGTAGCGATGGATTAAAGGTTTGCAGACGGACAATCAAATCGTTCCATTCCCCGACAATCGCTTCAATACTCAAACGATTGTACGTAAAAAGTTTTGCCGGCAATTTATGACAGTTTGAAACTACTTTGCCTGTCGATTGCAAACGGTAAACAAAAGCTGTTCCGAAAGTAACGATCAACAAACCGGCTGTCCTGAGAAAACCTAAAGATTGGCTCATGCCGGAATTGATTTTTTCCAGCGCCTCATTTGGGTCGATTCCTGAAAAACGGCTGTGATGAGAAAAACTATGATAAATATTGTCGTTATCTTTAAAAAGCTCACCTGCATGAAAAGGATTATTATCCAACAACCGGTTCAAATTTTGAGATAAAGACAAAGGATTATAGGCGATTCCAAAAGGATTCAAATCAACCGAAAAACCTGCATTTAATAACTTGTCTGCCATGTTTTCCACAAAACAGGAGCCTTGCATCGCTATTTTGCAGGCGTGCGAAATTTTGAAGTTGCCCGCAGGAACGGATATTTCTGTTCTAAATTTCATATTTATATCAATAAATCTCACAACAAAATTATAAAAATATACGTTAATTATGTAACTTTGCGGCATATTTTTGAATCTATGAGTCTTTCCTCAGATACTAATTTATTACAACAAATAAATTCTCCGGACGATCTTCGCCGATTACAGCCGGAGCAGTTAGAACAAGTCTGCACCGAGCTGCGACAATATATTATTGACGTATTAGCCAATAATCCGGGGCATTTCGCTTCCAGTCTGGGAACTGTTGAACTGACTGTCGCCTTGCATTATGCGTTTAATACGCCTTACGACCGGATTGTTTGGGACGTCGGGCATCAAGCCTACGGACATAAAATCCTGACCGGAAGACGGGAACAATTCCATACGCTTCGCAAATTGGGAGGAATCAGCGGATTTCCGAATCCGAAAGAAAGCGAATACGACGCTTTTATTGCCGGTCATGCTTCCAATTCGATTTCGGCTGCGCTTGGAATTGCCGTAGCTTCCAATCTGAAACACGAAAAAGAACGGAAAGTTGTAGCGGTTATCGGCGACGGCTCCATGACGGGCGGACTTGCTTTTGAAGGGCTGAATAACACTTCCATTAATCCGAACAATCTACTTATCATATTGAACGACAATAATATGTCGATCGATAAATCGGTAGGCGGAATGAGTGAATATTTGGTGAATATCACCACTTCAAAAATGTATAACAGCGTTCGTTTCCGGCTGTATAATTTACTTAAGAAAACAGGATTAATTAAAGAGAAACGGAAAGGCGCTATTCTGCGTTTTAACAACAGTCTGAAAGCGCTATTGACTCAACAGCACAATATTTTTGAAGGTTTTAATATCCGTTATTTCGGTCCGGTTGACGGTCACGATGTGAAAGGCTTGATTCGTATCATCAATGACATAAAGAATATGACAGGACCAAAAATACTTCATATTCAAACCGTCAAGGGAAAAGGATTCAAACCTGCCGAAGAAGAAGCAACCGAATGGCACGCACCCGGAAAATTCAACAAGGAAACCGGCGAACGCATTGTTTGGAAATCCAAAGACGAACCGCAACTGTATCAGGACGTTTTCGGACATACGCTGGTGGAATTGGCGAAACAAAACGACCGTATTGTCGGCATTACGCCGGCGATGCCTACCGGCTGTTCGATGATTTTCCTGATGAAAGAAATGCCTCACCGCGCTTTTGATGTGGGAATTGCCGAAGCGCACGCCGTTACTTTCTCAGCAGGTTTAGCAAAAGAAGGAATGTTGCCGTTCTGCAATATTTATTCTTCGTTTTTGCAACGCGCTTATGACCAAGTTATTCACGATGCTGCCCTGCAAAATCTGGATATGGTGCTTTGCATCGACCGCGGCGGTTTGGTTGGTGAAGACGGAATGACTCATCACGGAAGTTTTGATATGGCTTATCTGCGTTGTATTCCTAACATTACCATTGCTTCCCCACTAAACGAAATCGCCCTGCGCAACCTGATGTTTACGGCAAGCCAGCCCGGAAAAGGCGTTTTTGCTATCCGCTATCCGCGCGGGCAAGGAGAAATGAAAGATTGGCAACAGCCGTTTGAAATCCTGCCGGTAGGTAAAGGCAAACGGTTGAAAAACGGAAAAGGTGTTGCAGTCCTGAGTATCGGAGCTATCGGAAATATTGCAGCAGAAGCGATAAAAAAGGCGCAGGAGGCAGGAATTGATGCCGCTCACTACGACATGATTTACCTGAAACCGCTTGACGAAGCGCTGTTGCATGAAGTTGGAAAAAATTTCAGCCGTATCATTACTGTTGAGAATGGAACCATACAAGGCGGTTTGGGTAGCGCTGTGATGGAATTTATGATGGAAAACGGCTATACGCCTAAAATTACGCGAATCGGCATTCCCGACCGGTTTATCGAGCACGGAACAATCCCCGAACTTTACCGGTTATGCAATCTCGATGCGGAAAGTATCACAAATGTTATCTTAAATGAAAAGTGAAAATCATTATTGTCGGAGCCGGAGAAGTCGGCACTCATCTCGCTAAGTTGCTTTCGGAAGAAAAGCAAGACATTGTCCTGATGGATTCTAACGAAGAGAATCTGAATATTCCCTATCATTACGAAATCATGACCACGGTAGGAAATCCTACATCTATAGCCGATTTACGCTCGGTGGGAGTGAAAGGAGCCGATATGTTTATCGCCGTCACTCCGGAAGAATCGGTCAACATGACAGCCTGTATGCTGGCACGAAATTTGGGAGCAGAGAAAACCATCGCCCGTGTTTCCAACGACGAATATATCCTTCCGAAAAATATGGAACTTTTTTCCAAGCTCGGTGTGGATTCGATCATCTGCCCTGAAACATTGGCAACCACCGAAATTGTCAACGCCATGAAAACGCCATGGTCGCGGCAATGGTGGGAATTAGCGGGTGGAAAACTGATACTCATCGGCGTAAAAGTACGCGATAATGCGCCTATTGTCAACAAATTCCTGTCCGACTTGTCGAAGGAAGAAAAAATCTATCATGTCGTAGCCATTAAACGAGGCAATGAAACCATTATTCCGCGCGGCTCCGACCGGATTCTTTCGGGCGATATCCTGTTTTTTACCACTACTCCCGAATACGTCAACGACATACGGATTCAAGCCGGTAAAAATAAACTGGAAGTCAACCGCGTGACAATTATCGGCGGAAGCCGGATTGCCATGAAAGTTGCAGAACTTCTGCCAAGTCATATTCAAATAAAAATGATTGAGAAAAATAGGGAAAAAAGTTACCGGCTTGCCGAAAAAGTGGAAAGTAATGTAATGATAATCAACGGAGACGGACGAAATACCGATTTTCTTATTCGTGAAAACCTGAAAAATTGCGATGCATTTATTGCTTTGACCGAAAATTCGGAAACCAACATTCTTGCCTGTGTAACAGCGAAAAGTCTGGGCGTTCCAAAAACGGTAGCCGAAATAGAAAATATCGACTATATCGGAATGGCTGAAAAATTAGATGTCGGAACCATTATCAATAAAAAACTGATTGCCGCCAGCCATATCTACCGGTTTATGTTAGACGCCGACGTTTCTAACGTAAAGTGTATGACGCTGGCAGAAGCCGAAGTAGCCGAATTAGTTGCGCGTCCGAACTCCAAAATTACACGCAAACCCGTAAAAGAGTTGAATTTACCGAAAGACATGACACTGGGAGGGAAAATCTGCAAAGGAAAAGCATCAATCATCGACGGAGACATGGTTATCCAAGCCGGCGACCAAGTCGTCGTCTTCTGTTTGAACGGCGCAATGCGTAAAATCGAAGACTATTTTAATTGACAGTGATAATTTATAATTAATAATCAGATGAAAAGCTTAAACCGGAAATTTATCTTTCGCGTCAGCGGGTTGATGTTGACGGTTGAATCGTTTTTCATGCTTATTTCGGCTGGGGTATCGATCTGGTTCAAAGAGACTCCCCTACCCTTCATTCTTTCCGGCATCATCACTTTGGCTTGCGGATTAGCCATCGCCCTGCCTACCGATATTCGTAACAAAGTCAACCTGATAGGGAAAAGGGAAAGTTTTGTATCTGTTTCATTATCATGGTTTTTATTCGCTCTTTTCGGCTCTTTACCCTTCATTCTCAGCGGAGGAATTCCATCTTTCATAAACGCCTTTTTTGAATCAACATCAGGTATTACGACTACAGGAGCCACTATTTTGAACGACATCGAAGCGTTACCGAAAGGCATACTGTTTTGGCGTTCATTAATACAATGGCTTGGAGGAATGGGAATTATCGTTTTTTCATTAGCGCTCCTGCCCCTGTTAGGCGGAGAAGCCGCTCAAATGTTTGATGCCGAAACAACAGGAATGACTCACAATAAATTTCGTCCGCGAGTAGCGCAAATGGCAAAGCGACTTTGGGGCATTTATCTGCTGTTGACCATCGTGCTGGCGATTCTACTGTATTTTGGTCACATGAATCCTTTCGACGCCATTTGTCACGCTTTTTCCACCATTTCCACCGGAGGCTTTTCGACCAAGCAGTTAAGCGTCGCTCATTGGCATTCTATTTATATCGAAACAGTACTCTGCATTTTCATGATTATTGGCGCCACCAATTTTTCCATGTTGTATTTCTTATTCAAGGGAAAATTTAAACAATTTTTTAAAGATGAAGAATTACGCTGGTTCTTAGGCATAATCGTTGTGGTGACATCGGTTGTTACGGTGGGATTATTCATTCACAGCGATATTGATATACGATTGAAAGACGCTTTTCGTGTTGCCATCTTTCAAGTGATTTCCGTTTTTTCAACAACCGGATTTTATACAGGCGATTTCATTCAATGGGGATCATTTTTCTGGGTTCTCTTTCTGTTCCTGATGGTTATCTGCGGTTGCTCCGGTTCGACAAGCGGCGGATTGAAAACCGTTCGGGCATTGGTTTTGGCAAAAAACACACTCGGCGAATTCGGGCGGCTGCTTCACCCCCGCGCTATTATTCCTATCCGGCTGAACGGTCGCGCTTTATCTTTTGAAGTAGTTCAACGGTTATTGGCGTTTGCTTTCCTCTACCTGTTCATCATTATTTTTAGTTGGGGCATACTTGTCGTGGCAGGCGTACCTTTTTCAGAAGCCTTAGGCGCTTCGGTTACGAGTATCGGTAATGTAGGACCCGGATTCGGCGTATATGGACCCACAAGTTCTTTTGCCGACATACCGTCGTTTGTCAAAATTTATATGGCATTGTTGATGATTGTCGGGCGTCTTGAAATATTTACCGTATTGATTTTATTTACGCCCGGATTCTGGAAGAAATAATAGAACTATTTATTTGATAACGAATTTCTTAAACACTCCTTCCAACTTGAAAATATAAATAGCGCGCGGAAGATTCAGGTCATAAATTCCTTCCGAACCTGTAATTTGAATTTCGCGAATTTTATTTCCAATGATTGTGAAGATTTCCACACGTTTGCCGGCTGTCGCATATTTCACATATAACCTGTTGCTGTCAACATACATTTCAGGCATAACCTGTTCCTCTACCGTCACCGAATCCTTTTTGTTTTTATTGTCTTGTGAGAAAACAGAACCCCGAAACGACAAAACCATCAGAAACACAATTATAAATGCGATTCGTCTCATACACCTAAATTATAATGCAAAGATACTATTTTTGTTTAAATAAAAAATAAATATTCCAGAAGTTTCTTTTTTGACTTTGATTTTTATTCCTTTCGCTTGGATTTGTCTAAAATTCCACTTAATTTTGTGCAAATTATTTTCGGATTGAAACATGATTACTTGTCGAAAAATCATCAAAAGTTTTGGCGAACTGCAAGTCCTTAACGAAATTGACTTGACGGTTCAACGTGGCGAAATTGTTGCAATAGTAGGTCCCAGCGGAGCGGGAAAAACAACTTTACTTCAGATTATGGGTACGTTGGATAAACCGGATTCAGGGGAAATACTTTACGAGGATTTCAATATTAATAAATTAAAAGATAAAGATTTAGCTTCTTTTCGGAATAAAAATATCGGATTTGTTTTCCAGTTTCACCAATTACTGCCGGAATTTACCGCAATGGAAAATGTGATGATTCCAGCGCTAATCGGAAATGTAAAACAGCAGGAAGCCATTAAAAGAGCCAAAGAAATCCTCGTTTTCTTAGGCTTACAGGAACGAATGGAGCATAAACCGGCAGAACTTTCGGGCGGCGAGAAACAGCGGGTAGCCGTTGCACGCGCATTGGTCAATCGTCCGTCTGTTATTTTTGCCGATGAACCTTCGGGAAGTCTCGATTCGCATAACAAAGACGAGTTGCACCAACTGTTTTTTGATTTGCGGAAAGAATTTAACCAAACATTTGTCATTGTCACTCACGATGAATCGCTGGCAAAATTGACCGACCGGATTATTCCGATGAAAGATGGAAGGATAATGGACAGTTGAGAATTGAAAATTGAGAATTGAAAATTGAGAATTAATATCTAAAACTTGTAACTTAAAAACATTAAAGCCTTATGTGGAAAGATTTTTTTTACTTTTCCCGACGGGAACGTCAGGGAATTATTGTATTAATCGCGCTTATTGCAGGCGTTTTCTTGGGAAAGTTTCTTTTTACGCCGAAAGCATCACAGTCTTCCAAAGCAGAAACTGAATTAAGTAAAAATGCTGAAAAACAGGAAGTTATTCCTGACGAATCAAAAGAACAGACAAATCAAAGTTCGTATGCGACAGGCGGACAAAAAACGTATTATGCGTCAAGCAAACCCAATCAAACACCGGAAAAACGGACTTATTATCCTCCTCCCGCCGAATCACGCGTCTTGCCGAAACAAAATCAATATCCTGCTACAGAAAAATTTACCTCAGGAACTGTCATTGAGTTAAACGCAAGCGATACAGCTCAATTGATAAAAATTCCCGGCATCGGAGCCTCTTATGCAAAAAAAATTACCGGCTACAGAAACTCATTGGGCGGTTATTATCGCTTGGAACAGCTTCAAGAAGTTTATGGCATGTATGAGGAATTATATGAAAAAATTATTCCCTATTTACGGACAGATGCCGGTAAAATAACTCCGATTCCGGTAAATACCACTTCGTTGGATAAATTAAAATCGCATCCTTACATTAATTTTTATCAGGCAAAAGCCATTGTAGAGATGCGAAAAAAGAAAGGAAAGCTGGATAATATCCACGAACTCGATCTGTTAGAGGAATTTACGCCAGAAGACTTGGAGCGGTTAAAATATTACCTTTCATTTTGAATATTACAAAAAAATAACTACTTTTGCGCACTCCATTCAAACAGTGCAAACGGAAAGCTGCCGGAGTGGTCGATCGGGCCGCACTCGAAATGCGGTGTACGGGTAACTGTACCGGGGGTTCGAATCCCTCGCTTTCCGCTCACAAAACTCACTGTCTTCTACTATTTTGTAGCTTCAAGCATTGCTCTGAAATACCCAATCGATTCACCGATGCCGGTAAACGGATCGTCCATGTTGCGTTCATATTCCAAACTGACCATACCTGAATAGCCAACAGCACGCAACATATTGATAAATGCAGGAATATCAATCAAACCTTTGCCAACTTCTACAGAACGTCCGGCTTTCGTTGACCCTGTCACATTTTTCAGATGAACATCAAATACGCGGGAAGAATATTTTTTCAAATCGGCAATCGGGTCTTTGCCATTCCTGTAATCATGACCAATGTCTAAACACATTCCGATTCTCGGATCCAAATCTTTCGTGAGATTCCATACTTGATCGGCGTCCTGATAAGTAGCTTGATCCGGTCCATGCAGATGTATAGCGAAATTGAACCCGTATTCTTTCACCTTTTTTTCGACGTAAGGAAGCAGTTCAACATTGGGTACGCCAACAATCAATCGTACTCCGACTTTCTTGGCATAAGCAAAAGCCTGATCAACTTCCGCTTCACTTTTCATGTAAATAGGTCCTACAGCATAACCGGTTACATCTTTAGCAGCCAACTTGGCAAGAAAATCCTTGATTTGTGCGTCCGTGCTGTTTAGAGGCAAATGGAAATCTTTGATACAGAGATAGTGCATATCCAATTTTTGCATTTGATCCAAGGTCTTATCCAGATCAAATTTTAAGAATGAATAACCTGCCATTCCCAATTTGAATTTTTCTCCGGTTTCCGGAGGTAATAAAGTACCTTCTATTTCTTTGATTTTGATATTTTTAAAAAACACTTCATTGCCATGATCCTGCAAAAGAATATATCCTTCGGCTTGATTTCCAAAATTTTGCCAATTGGCATATTTACTGTAAGCAACCAAAGCGTTAAATTCTTGCGTATTCCGTGTGTATTCAAGGATTTTCACTCCGTTCAGATAATGCTGCACACGGTTGCCGTTTACGATAATCATTGCCGTATTAAACCCTTGTTCATCAAACCTGTAATTCGGGTCTGAACGATCCGGCGGAATCAAATCATAGAGCGATCCCAACTGACGGTTTCCTTTTACACCCAATTTTGCATCGGGATGATTTTTGTCGTCGAGTATTTGAAATTCACAGCCGATAGCAGAGCCATCACCTTTATTTAATTCAGGATCAACAAAATACTTAATGCCACTGTTAGCGCCTTTGGTAATCTTAAAATCGACTTTCAATATAAAATTCCGGTACTTTCTCGTTGTGATGATATCGCCGCCATTCGCCGATTCAGTTCCATTGCCTGCCTGTACACTCAATATTCCGTTCTGAATTGTCCAACCTTTTTCCGGAAAAGTGGCAGCCTTAGCGCTACGCCAGCCATCGGTCATTTTACCATCCCACAACAATTGCCATCCATCTTCCTTTTCTTTAGGAGTCAAAGTATTATCCTGACTACTAATTGTTTGTACAGAACAAACAACAAAAAGCAAATAAAAAATTCCTACAATATATTTCTTCATAACTCTTTAATAATTTGTAATTCGTAATTTATAATTTATAATACTCTTCCCAACCCAAACGAGGCGGCGTCTGCGTCAACATTGCATTTGCAAAAGCATCATTGATAATCTGCTTGGCATTTAGGTCGAAAAGGATTTTCGTATTCAACCGTTGAGCAATAACGCCAAGTGTAAATACCTGTGCCAAAGGACCATGTATTTCAAACGGCGACCGTGTCTTTTCCTGTCCCTGACATGCCAAAAGAAAATTAGCAAAATGATTGGAAGAACTTTTTGGAACCGTCGGTAATTTAGACTCCATTTCTTTCGCTTTACTTTCCGGAATAATTGAAAGCGTGCTTCCGTGCGTACCGCCTTTAAAAGTTAAATTTTTGCTGTAAATAATTTTACCCGGATTCAATTTGGAAGGCTGTAACTTACCCCCTGCTACCGGCGGAATGTTCGGATCGAGATCAGACGTCCCATATCCTTCCGGTACGGCAGGGATATTATTTAATCCTTCGTACCAAGTTATATCAAGCGGAGGCATATTTCCACGCTTGGGGAAACGGAACAGTAAAGTGCTCGCTTTCGGGAAAATATAATTGTTATGACCTTCTATTTTCAATGGATTTATTTCATAAGGCAAACCTAACTCTAAAAATTCGTGAACAGTATCAATAATATGCGCACCCCAATCGCCTAAAACACCCATGCCGAAATCGTACCAGCCTCGCCAGTTTCCCGGATGATATTTTTCATTGTATCCGTGATACATGGCAGTCGTCGTCCAGAGATCCCAATCCATAGTAGGCGGAACCGGCTGCGCATCGGGATAACGTTTCATATTCGAATCCCACGGATACCAACGGCGATCGGCATTCATGTGAGCGGTTACTTCCGTCACATCTTTGATAATTCCCGCATCTTTCCATGCTTTGAACTGAAAGTAATTGGCTTCGGAATGTCCTTGATTTCCCACTTGGGTAACAATATTTTTCCGCTTTTTAGCTGCTTCAATCATCAGTTCCGCTTCATAAAATGTACGCGCCATCGGTTTTTCCACATAAACATGTTTCCCCAGCGACATCGCCAGCATGCTACCGGAAAATGGGAAAAATCGGGAATAGCAATCGAAACGGCTTCGATTTCGTTTCCCATTTTATCAAACATTTCCCGAAAATCTCTGAATTGTTTGGCGTTAGGAAACTTTGCCATCATTGCCTGCGTATGCGGAGCGCCTAAATCCACATCACAAAGGGCTACAATATTTGCCAAACCTGTTTTGTCAAATTCGGGAATGATATCGGCGCCGCGATTTCCTATGCCGATACAGGCGAGATTGATTTTACGATTGGCGCCAGCAATGCGTGTAGCGCCGGAAGCTGACATTGAGCGTAACTCATTTAAACTACCCAAGGCAAGACTGGCAGTCGCCAATCCGCTTGCTTTCAAAAAATTCCTCCTTGTAATCATAGTAATAAATTTACATTACTTAAAATATTAATCCGCAAAATTAAAAATTTTTTCTTTGTTTTTATGGGAATTCCTCTATTTTTTACAAATAAGCATAAAAAAACGGCTGCAATCGATAAACGACTACAGCCGGTTTTCAAAAAGTTGTAGATATTTTTTTATCGGCATTTAGCTTTTTTGGGGGAAATATCCCATTCTGAACCATGCAAAAGCCTGATTTTCCAGCAGCTTGGATTGAGTGATTTGCTGCCCGTATTTTTGAATATAATCATCATAACCTTTTTTAGTCCAAAGAAAAGAAGTGGACTTTTGATTGTTATAAGTAAAAAATGCAATACTCTTTCTTCCTGCAACGTCAAGTCTTGACGCTTCAATTTTTTCTCCGTCCAAAAATATCGTATTTTTTCTTTTACAATTATTCCATTCATCTATATTCGGGCTCCGAAGTTTCATTGGAGTTAATATTCCGAAAAAACCTATGAGCTGTTCTCTTCTTTGTGTCGAATCCATCCGGACATAAAGAACATATAAACGATTATAATCTTCGTCTGATAAAGACATTGATTTCCATTTACATTTTATTTCTTTGGAATTATCGCGCTTCGATTTGACTGTATCGGAATAATCATAATATTTATTCACAATTTCCTTATATTCATTCAATTCTTCCAAAGACACTCCTTTGCCCGGCATAATGACGGTATCATTAGCAAACATAGTTTCATTAACTTCGGAAAGCCGCTCCGACAATACATTTGCTGCAATTTTAGCTGTAAAAAAGCCGATTGCCGCAAAAAATACGGGAATCAAGGCA
>Ga0123357_10010166_pt1 | contig 11943 bp, 13 predicted proteins | sample TergutEmb28metaG_FD_89873 | JGI IMG/M metagenome (GOLD analysis project Ga0123357, IMG submission 89873) | Embiratermes neotenicus P4 segment gut microbial communities from Petit-Saut dam, French Guiana - Emb289 P4 | ecosystem: Host-associated > Arthropoda: Insects > Digestive system > Gut ...
ATCAAACCTTTTACTCTAACAATAATGAAACAGAGCAAGTACCTTTGGCTACTTCCACACACATAGAATTTTGATAATAAGATTGGTATGGGATCCTTCATCCACCACCATGCTACCTGAAATGCTCCGAAAACTCGTCACGACCCAGACGAAATGCATTGACAATTGGCACCAAGTCATAACAGGCATGGTCCTTGTTTTTATGCTGATCTGATGACATCCCAGTGATGCCTTGTGATTGATGTTAAATATCCAAACATAACTCCATTTATTCTTTTATGTAATTTGTACATGTGTTTCAGCAGAAAAGCATGGTGCTCCAGATTATGGAAAAAACAAAACTGAGTTCCAAGCATTCTGGATAAAAGATCCCATATCTCCACTAATGTTTTCCAGCATTTCAAGTAATCTGCAGCTACATTCCTTCCATTTCAGGTTTTATTCAGTTTTCTGTGGGAACATTTTGTCCACCAAAGAAACTTTAAATGAGGAACCAATTCTGTGTTAATGAACTGTACAGTAACATAAATCGTAGGTTCTTTTAACCCAGTTTAACAGATGCCTTTAATTAGAATCTTACTACAGCCAGAAAGCTGGTGACTGGTACTTTACCTCCTTCTCCATCATCTGTCACACCCAGAACAAGCCGTAGAAGGCACTGAGCTTTCTTCTTGTCTCGAAGCAGAACTTCAGCATAGCCAGGCAGACGCAGGAACAAACCAAATGCTGCAAGGGAATGTGGAGGGACCGAAGGGGGTGGTAATGTGTTTGAACGGTTCCCACCTGCACCCGGTGAGGAACTGTCAGCAGGAATGGAATCTTCCAAGTCCTACAGCAAAATAAATGTGTTAAAAACATACTGTGACTGATACAGAATGGAAATACAGGATGTTAATTCCTAACACAAGAATAACAGCACTTCAGGTCTAACGCAACTAACTTTTCCTGTCACTCAACCCTTTTGGCCTTGCAATACCTCTAACCAACTTTAGTGGACTACAAATTTCTTCATAATCCCATCCCATGAATATAAAGGACCAATACATAAATATGACACATATACTGCACATTGCATCTCACAATACTTTTCAAGGCATATATATATATATATATATAACTTAACAGCTGAATTGTGCTGTCAATGTCGTTTTCTTCACCTTGGCACATCCTACTCATGTCAATTCACAGAGAAGGAAGGCTGCTTTGTGTCATACTATTTACTTATTAACACCCCAAGCCCTGATCAGCCAGAATTATGCTTAAAGATTCAGTCTGTATCACGCAGTAAACACACTCTGTCTCAGTTATAAAAACCAACAGTTAATGTTGTACAGGGAAATAATAGCTGTTTGTTCTTAGATCCATAAAAAATACATAAATATACTGCGTGGGCAGAACATAAAATTTGCGAATGTTAAACCTGGTGGTACATGAAGTAACCATTGGGCTTTAGTAGAATATTAACAGCTCAGTGAACTACCACCAGTACATCAAACCAAATTACGCACAGTATGGAAGGAAGCAGTGAGGGCCCAGGAATGTATTGGCCTCTACAGACTGAGGAACACTGTGCAAAGCCTTGGTCAAAATAGGTGTCTCTGAGGGGTATGACTGTCACTTTATGCATTTTACTTGCACTGTTCAAGATACATTCCAATGTGGTTATTCTCGAGGTTCCAGGAGTCAGGGAAGAATCTTGGACCCCTTGAACCTTGAAAACAAAAATATCACAACCATCTAAAGTGCTGGGAAGCACCAACTATCAACACAACATCACACCAGAGACCACCAGAATCCTCAACAACATCAATATGGACTCTTCTAGTGCCACACCTAATATGACTGAAGATAAATACCATAACACATATTTTCTCGAATAATACATGGCACTAAATAAGAGGCAAAGCACCTCATTTAAGAGAGAAAAATGAAAAATGGGGAGAAAAAAAAAATCATATGAATTTACTGCAACATTAAAATAAACATATATCATATATGTGTGTGTCCATTCCTGTGTGAATGTGACATTCATTGATTTCTACTACAGCCTACATTTTGTGGTGCCAACCATGTAATGTACATACATACTATGCACTGCTGCCACAACCTTGCCACACATAAACCAAGCGTCACTGCCAAACTAATGCCACTTGTGTCACAAATAAGCAATGCATCCATATTTTTGTGTTCACATATGTCTCAGCGAAAGGTGTATACAGCAAGTGAGAAAACATGGTATTTCGACAGCTAGGAAATAATGGCAGTGCTGGCAGGTGTGTATGTAACAGAAAAACAAGAAATGTTAAAATGGTAAAATACGTATGATGTCAATGTGTGCTGTTATTTTAATCAAATTTCAACTTATAATCGAGAGCAATCATACACCACTGGATCATACCACTTACTTTTGGAACAGAATAACACATGAGAGACAGTGAATGTTGGAGCATTTTGTATGGGTGTTGGCAGTATACTAATGTACAATTATACTCTTGAATACATAAGCTGACTTAAGACAATAAACTTCAGCGCGAAGTTGAGTAATTTATACTTCATATTTTACATGCTCTCCCTGATGTATTAATCTCAATGTCCGAATATAATCTACTGCTTCATCTATATTGCAGCCCCCTCCTCCTAAAAAACACCTTCCCTTCCCAACCACCACTCCCCTCCCCCCAATTAACCCATACCCTTCATACCTTACTACAGTAAAATTCCAGTGATAGTACAGAGCACACCATAACAACTACAGTGCACAGCAGTCAGCAGCCTTTACCAAACACATCAAATCACACCATAATTCACACTAAATCACATATAATTGTATCTCAATGATATAATGAGATACAGACGTGATCTATACACCTATTCTGGAAATACACATATATCTACACATCAGTGGTAAAATACGTAAGTACCACAGTCTGTGTATATAATAATCTGAAGTTTTACAAAAAGCGTCCCCCTTCCCTTACAAATTCTGTAATAAAGAATATTTCATCTTCACAGACTATACCTAATAAAGTTCCATTACAGAACCTGCAGTCGCAATGCTCAAACCATCTTATGATCATCCACCTAACCCATGCCTCCATATCCATTCTTAGAGCATTATTACTTTTAAAAATCTGTATAAACTTTTTATAATCTATACAATTTTATATAATCCCTCTGCAAATTTCACATATTTTCATGCACTTGTATGTACTTTTGTACAATCGTACAATGAAGTAACATCGAGATCTTGTCCCCATAATTTATTGTATTGTATTTTTGTAGTTTTCTTATGCAAGATTCTACAACCAGCCTGATGATGGCTACATATGTATAGCCAAAATGTGCCACTGTTTCTACATGTATGATAAAAGCTGTGTCTAGACCGTAATCCTACTTCTTTTCTTTATACAAACAACTAATTCAGTGGCTGCGAACAAGAATACCAAGGAAGAAGAAATTTCATGGAACTGATCTGCTGACAAACAACTGCAGGATTTCTGGATTTCTGAAAACAGCAAAACCTCAGGAGGTATGGAAGAAAACTCAAGGGTACTGAGCACTGCAGAGCCAGTGGCATCATCAGTCACTGTGCAACAATGACATCACCTGCTCTACACCAAATGGGCAAGCAGTAAAATAATGCTCTGTATAATAAAGATGATCAATGTACATTTTACAGATGGGTATGTAGAGCCTATGGGCAGGTTCTGCATGTCACTTCACAATCTAAACATTTGAGGACAGTATCTGAGACAAAAGAATCATATAATGTCACACAGAAGGATGAGACTAGTTGAAACCTAAGGCATTATACATATATTTTACTTGTCTAAAAAATAAGCTTAAAACATACATTAACCTCATAGATGTCATCACTGGCATCCACCTTGACCCACTCGGCATCAATGGCATCTGGAGTGGCAACTTTGTCTGGAGTGGAGTAACGGAGTGTTTCAGGGTACACCAATGGCAAGTGCTGTGCTAGCAATGCCAAACCCCCCTGCTGAGTGAACACCTGCAGAGGTGTGGGTAAACCAGGATACGACAGCAAGTGGTCACTTCCACTCTTTGATGTACCATCTGAAAGATGAAAATATTTTCTGTATAATTCCACCAAAAAAACCGAAAGAGTACACAATATGTTATGGAGAACAAACACAAGTTTTATATTCTTCCTACATGTTTTAGCCTGGCTGTGCCATAACCACTGACAAATATGTAATATACTAAACAGAAATTGCATAACTATACCAACTTCTACACTCATAACTAACTGTAGCAGCTAACATAAGACAACCTTTCTCTTCCTCCATAAAGTAATTTCTATAATGTATTTTAAATGTCTCTCCATGATAATGACCCAGCATGAATATTAAACTTATGGCTGCTTTCCATAGCATGCTGTATACTGTGTTGGTCATTACCGATATATTATATATGTTAAGCTCAAAGATCGAAAACGCTCACTGAGCAGAAAAAACGACCACAATGCGTTATGGCATTAGAGAAACAGCTACAACGTGAAATTTTGTGTTGTGGCTGTTTTTAAACAACCGAAATGCGTTGTGGCATGTGAAGATATGCCATGATGCGAAAGTCGTGTTGTGGCTGTTAAAAGAAATGACCAAGAGTTCGGACTTCATGAAAATACCAAAAACCACTGAGGAAGTGGCCTATCAGCTATTGAACATCTTTTGTATGTTCGGTGTCCCATCCATATTGCAGAGCGACAATGGCTGCGAATTTGTGAACAAAATAATACAAAACTTGACTGATATGTGGCCAGGAATGAAGTTTGTGCATGGAAAGCCAAGACATTCTCAAAGTTAAGGATCAGTTAAAACATCCAACTAAGATATTCAAGACATACTGATTGCTTGGATGTCTGACAACAACACAAAAACCTGCTCTGAAGGACTACAGTTTATCCAAAGCAAGAAAAACCGAGCTTTGTATTCAGGCATCAAGACTAGCCCTTATGAGGCTATGTTTGGAACGGCGCAGAGGATCAGACTTGGGGATTCTCTGCTCACCAATGACATGTACTCTTCAATAGAAACTGAAGAAGAACTGGAACAGCTCTTTAATGCAGGAATGAATAATGGTCGAGACAAGGAAGACAAGAGGCCAACCAACAGGATAGAAAAGATGAAGATGAAAATCAAACCAATAACACTTCACAAGAAAGAGTAGAGAAGAAAGACAACAGAAAAGTTTACTGTGTGATTTGTGAGGAGTCATCAAGGACTCACAAGTGTTCATTGTGTGACCAGTCTGTTCATGCTATTTGTGGAAGTTACAGTGAAGACAGTGAGGGTTTCGGACTGAAAGTCACTTGCAACCTCTGTGTAAGGAAGAATCGAATCAACGCTGAGCAAGAAGGTGCAAAATCTGGTCAGGAACAACAAGCTCAAAAAATGGTTTCTCTCTCCAACTCAAGACTTCCAGCAGTTGATATTGGGACAAACGTTGTGGTCAGGGTGCCTGACCTTCATCGAGGACGTCTAGCCTCCAGAAATGTCCTAGCAGTTGTTGTTGATGTCAACTCTTCGGGGCTTTATCTGTTGGGCACGAAGGAAGGCCTACTTGAGCGGATGTATGCTCGCAATGAATTCACAACTGCTGACAACAACTTCATTGAGGCACATGATGTGCCCTCAAGTTCACTATCTCTTCAGTCAGCCTCAATGATAACGTCTGGAAATAACCAGGAATTTGTAAACTGCCATTGTAAGAGGTACAGCATAGATACAAAGTGCAAATGTTGTTCAAAAAATATGAAGTGTCATTCTAACAGTTCCTGCGAAAATAAATGAGTTTCGCCATTGCTCTTCATTAGACCTACGTTACATGAATTTCTAAATTCTAAAATAAATTTCTAAACTTATAAACAGTTCAATTCAAAGACATTTCGCGTTGTGGCTGTTTCTCTCATGCCACACCGTGTTGTGGTTGTTTACAAACAGCCACAACACACAATTTCGCGTTGTAGCTGTTTCTCTAATGCCACAACGCATTGTGGTCGTTTTTTCCCCCTCAACGAGCGTTTTCGATCTTTGAGCGTAACATACATACAAGCACATGGTGAATGACGCAACGACCCAATACTTTCTGTAGACACGGTGGTGAACGGAACCAGACAAGCATGCATGACTTGACATGATTCTCTACAGCACACACTGTGTTATGTGAACATTCATCAACTGGGCAGTGCAGTCTGTGTACTGTGTACATTCACATACCTTTGGTGTCTTTACTGGACGAAGTTTTGGAATGCTGTGTAAGTGTGAGGGCAATACAAGGGGTGCTCAGGGACATGCCCTGTTCTTGTGCCAAAGTAAGAAGTTGTGCCAATGTCATCTGGCCCGGTAATGACACACCGGGACACAAAGGGTGCTGCAGTGTCTGGTGGGGCACTGCCACTCCTGACACAAATGATGCTGTGGGTGACATCGAGTCTGCAAGCAAGAGAATCACAAGGCTAAACATTAAGATATACATATTTGTGGCTTGCAATGAAAGCTGTAGTACTTGATCTGTTTATTCATTTACAATTTATTCGATGATGCTGTCAACAGCTTAGGCTACACAGCATCATATATACGACAAATACAGACCAATGAACTGGCAAGGATGTGGTTGCAAAGTTACATGGCCTGATATGAGAAACAGTGCTGACAGTTGATTGCACAATGTAACACATTCACAGTGCGACAGAAATTCATCAGACAACACCACAGCCTACTTCTTCTGCAAAAGGGGCAGTCATATTTTAGAGTATGTGACGAAATATATAAATTTCCAGCGGGTTCTTCTACGTAACACACTGTTCTCAGCTTAGAGCAAAACTCTGCATTGCACTCTCTGGCTCAAGTGTTATTCCTGCTGTTACGCCCTTTTCATTCAATCCTTGTCAATGCCCATAAGAACTATGTTAAATTGTAGCCAACGTTACGTTTTCTCAAATTCATGTGTTTCCACATTTTTCCCCAGTTTTTAGGTCCTATGATGAAAATTTACATAGCAAGCCAAATGAAAACCTTATAAATGAGGACAAATAAAGGGTGAGGCAGAGTTTCACTACACACGTACCAAGTCACTGGCACATGTCACAAACATGTACCGTGTGCGGTAGATCTCGAATTGTGTTAAAAAATAACAAAGCTCCATCAACCTATCTGCACTAAAGTGGCTGGAAAATATTTTTTTAAGGTTTTCATTTGACACAGCAATGTAAACAATGTGCTTCAGAAAATTCAATGAAACGCCAGCAATGTGCCACTCAAGTTCAACTATTATTTGTACAACCACCATATCTTACCTTCAAGATTCTGAACCTCTACCTTGCAAATGGGAGACACAATATCACTTCATGTGAATACGTACAAACATGGCAATTCAACTGCTACCTAATTTTTATTCTAAACTGAAATATGTATAACAAAACAAATAGGAAAACATTAACAATAAGTGATACAAACAGCACTGTAACTGTCACACCTGTCTGCCCACCTGAACGGCACTTCTTAGCAAAAGATGATCGGGTGTCAGCAGCTGCAGCATTCTTCGCATCCTTCACTCGTTTATCCTTAGCTGTTACACCTGCTGCCATTGACAACTGATCAACCAGCCCCAGACCTATTTCCCACAACTCCTTACGTGATTCCTTGGTGCCACTAGGACCTGCCACGTTCTCACTGACCTTCGTGTCTCCCAACAGAGGAAGCAAGTTTCCTGATGCTGTGAAGAACAGCCACAAATCAATACAATATAAAACCAAAAGTGCACACAACAAGTCATGTGCTCCTCAGTTGGCACATATACATAAAAAATATGGAGGTCTGAGAATATGGTAATACAATTTTATAAAGAGAGCCTCACTGAAGATCTCAGTCCCCCGGGATATGACAATGGGTCACTGGGTGAGTAGCTAAAATGCCAGACACAACATGCCCACTGACACAGCGTCATGTTCACAACTGGTACCTTCAGCAACAGTGCTGTGAGAGTGCCAAATTTCACATATGACTTAACTGTATGTTTATGACACTAAAGCATTCAAGGCAAATAAATATAGCTGTTTTAAACATAATCACCTTGCCTACAATGGAACTAATTTCACAACTGCAGTATAAGTCCTGGCTCAGCCCCAACAGCTAGCACACTGCACAATGAACACAAATGCTTGTGTTACAGTGCTTTCAGAGGAAGGTACAGCGTCAAGAGGTCCAGACAAATGGACGGTAGGGAGGGACAGATGTGAGCAGTGGGTTGGCTGCATGCAGTAGTACTGACCAGATTATGTGCTAATTATGGCACCAGGATGAAGATGCAAGCTAGAATGAGGTGAAGCACTGCACATGCCTACAGTTTTCTGTTCATTTAGCAGCTACAAATGTACCCCCAACAGTGTAATGTTTCTGAAAGTGATATAATGTTGCCTGGTCATTCTGAGATGAGCCCAGCAGTGACCACTCTGTACCTACTGTAGCTATGCACAATGTTAGGGAACTCAGCTAGTATATTATCTGGTACAGCAGCATATGTCTGCAGTGATTCAAATGGTTCCCAATTTAAAACTACTAGCTATGCAGATTGGAACATTTAATACTGTTCTGATCACTGGTGTTGTAGCCTGAATGGTAAGATAAATGTCTTTGAAACTTCAATGGAACCAAATTAAATAATATTTTCTCAGGTTGACAACCTCATCAGGTGGTTCAGATACACTCCTGTTTCTAAGACCGATTCTGTTTCCAACATCAGGGTTCTGATATGACTTGAAACACATTCTGCTCTGTTTAGATGCACACCTCAAAAGGCTGGCATCAAAATACATTATGAGCCACAGACCCCAGTGAATTATGAACTACTACAAGACCACCTTTATGTGGGTATATACGTGGGACAGACTGTGTGTTGAGCGGAATCAGAACCCCAGTGACGAGGAAGCAAGTTGGTCTTTGAAACAGTGATGTGTATGACCAACCACCTGACAAGAGCTGCCAGTCTGAAAAGATTTGAACACTTTGACAATGGAATTAATTTAGGGTGAAAACTGTAGGGCATTGGCATTTAAATTAAATAATTTAATTTTTATGTGCACGTGTACACATACACACACGTGCACACAGAGCTAAAGCCCAAGAAAAAACTCCAACAGGGCCATATAAGAGTGGCCAAAATTGGCTGACACATATGCCACATCATATGGAAATTAAACATTTTACCCTGTGAGGCAAAAGGCTTAAAGCACAGTAAAGCATCACTTACTGTCAGTAGATGATACTGTGGATTGAAGAAGAAAATCAACTAAAAGATGCAATTTTAAGACTCTTCATACATGATTACATAGGCCGGGATGGTGCTACGGGCTGGACAATTCTGGGATTGAATCCTGGTGGGGGTGAGATTTTCTCCACCTGTCCAGACCGACCCTGGGACCCACCCAGCCTCCTATACAATGGGTACCAGGTCCTTTCCAGGGGTAGAGCGGCCAGGGTGTGGCATTGACCACCCACCTCCATCTAGCACCGAGGTCAAGGAAAGAGTAGAGCTATACCTCTACTCCCCCCTGGGCCTTCATGGCCTGTTCTAGGGTGAACTTTTTAATACATGATTCATAACAAGATGTGTATGTCTGCACAGTGTAACATGTCTGGTGAGTTTGTGTACATTTGTAGCTGTAGGTCATAACATGTCTGGTGTGTTTGTGTATAAAGATGTGAATGTCTGCAGAGTGGAAAATTTCTGACATATACACCCTGTTATTGGCCCTAGACCTTAAGAGCTCATACCTCATACAGAACATATCCTGTGCCAACTATACAAACTGTTTCTTCAGCCTCTGCATGTACCTCACAGAGAACACAGCCTGTCCTAACTATGCAAACTGTTTCTTCAGCCTCCGCATGTACCTCACAAAAAACACAGCCTGTCCCAACTATACAAACTGTTTTTTCAGCCTCCGCAAATACCTCACAGAGAACACAGCCTGTCCCAAGTATGAAGATCAGCACTGGCAAGAGGTCATAAATTTATATCAAGTCTTCCTGTAAAGTTTCTGTTATTTGTGTCTGCCAAAAGTCATATGCAGTAACGACTTTTAGTACAAAATCTCAAACATGAAAGTTCACAAAAATCCATCTGGTGGAAGTTGCTCTGTTCCATGCAGATGGACATACATGTTGAAGTTAAGTCGCCATTGGTGACGTTCTGCAACTGCACTTACACACTATAACAATGTTTTACATAATAACAGACACAACACTGAAATCTTTAGATGAAGAATGACTGTTGTTTGGAACCTGATAAGTTGTGAAGTAAGCCACGGAAAACATGGTTTAACTAACCTGATACATGTTTTAGTATATCAGCACAGGTTGTTTGTGTGCTCAGGTACAGCAGTTGATGCTGGTGACCAATACCGTAACGAGGCTGGTATGGAGCATTACTTGTTACAGCCAGGCTACTCCGCTGGAGAGGGAAATTGGACTTCACAAACACAAAAAGTTTCTCATTCTCGAGAAGCAGCTGCAACACCAGGCGACGTGTAAAGCCAGAAATGCCATGCAGAAACGTAACATCTGAAATTACAGGGGGGGGATAATGTGTATGAACGGCCCAGAAGAGTCAAGATACACCAAAACCAGTTTCTCAATGCAAACTTACATGGACACACAGGACAACATCAACATATGCATTGCAATGAATATTGCAATGCATATGTTGATTGTATAATTTCAAACATTACACAGCATTAAATATGGTATGGGTGGACAGTTGGTGAATGATGAATTGTACTGGACAAACGAGAGGCAGACATTGCCAGAAGAATAACAACAATTTGGCATTGACTTCAATACTCTGGATGCAACAGCACTGCCTTTCTTTTATTGAAATTCTATAAGAATGAGTTTAATCAAAAATTTAACAGCACAGTATTTTGAGGACTCAAGTCTCTGGGGAAGTAAGGCTATGTCACTGGGTGAGTGATTCTTGGCATTTTTCAAGATACAGTGCTCCATCTTCAGGGTCAAGCAGTCCAAGGAGAAAATCTGCATAACCTGTGATGACTAAAGCATAAGATTCCTTCAAAATGTCAGGAGCCATTTACCCAACACCATGACATCACATTCCAGAGGACTTGAACAACCAGCAGTGCCAGTGTCAGAAATTCAAACCTCAAAACACATCCTTACTTTGATGTACTGTTTTCTGCTGACTGATAACATCACAGAGAACCCTTGAGAGCAGCTTCTGATTTGATGGATGGCACCAACAGCAGCGAGACAGGAACTTGACTGTAGCAGATTCCAGAGCAGAAAATGACTCACTTGACAGTTCATACCTATCATCAACAAAGACACGTACATATTCATTAACACATCTGTAACTGGGTCAGTTGCAAAACATTTTCAGGACTGGACTGGTTAACACTACTAGCAACATTGTGCCACATTTGTATCAGCTTATTTAACTGCAACTTTCTCCATCTGATGGCTCAAGGAAATAGTGCAATGTGCAGAGTATTAAAAAAAAAAAAGAGCTACCCATCTCTGTATCAGTCTTTGAATATGTAACTGAAGGTTCTCACAGCACTGAATTCAAATCATGGTCTACTGATTTTCAGGTGAGACATCCACGCTGTGTTCAATAGTCAATAGAATATATATATACATATATACGGGGTGTCCCAGGAGGAATGTGCCAGACTTCGGGAGAGTGTTCCTTATGTTAAACTATACCAATATAACACAAGTCACCTATGTCAAAAGTAGAACGGTTACGTAGATAATGGCAAGAGAAAAGTAGGGGCGACATAGGTGTCGAAATACTGTACGCCGTCCGTGACGTCATACTTGTCCAATGCGCCTGCCCGATCAAAGAGACATGGTAATGCAGTAACCTTGGCGTGTGCACTACAGCACAGTAGCTCTGACG
>Ga0123357_10010167_pt1 | contig 11943 bp, 15 predicted proteins | sample TergutEmb28metaG_FD_89873 | JGI IMG/M metagenome (GOLD analysis project Ga0123357, IMG submission 89873) | Embiratermes neotenicus P4 segment gut microbial communities from Petit-Saut dam, French Guiana - Emb289 P4 | ecosystem: Host-associated > Arthropoda: Insects > Digestive system > Gut ...
AGAGGGTTCCGAAACGTCGGCTTTTGAAAATTGGACGCCGGGGAGATACCCAAAAGAAGCTAATTTACATTCAAGACACGGCGAAAGCTTAAGAACGAAAATTCAGAACACATGTCTACTCAGTACTGCAACAAGAACTGTACATTACAAAGAAATTAATACAAATGATTTCTACATTTCTGAAATTCCATATTTACTTCAAATTTTACAGCTAGCAAATAGTTTGTACTGAATCTATTACTTAAACTTCACACACCCGTAAAAATCCCTTCTTTCCACTGTGAACAGCAGATGGGATGTAATTTTCACCAACAACTTTTAACAGAACTCAGTGTCAAAATTAACTCTTTTAAAAAAGTCTAACATTACAACTGTATAAGACCACAACAAGTGGACACATAATTAAAGCTTGTATTCTTCGCAATACACATGCTCAATAAGTGCTTAAGAATGTCCATGTATACAGCTGCTTTATAAACAATGATTTTCAAAATAAGATTTTGAATACTCCAAAACCAACAGCAGACACTATTCACCATTTACGCTTCTAACCGATGCACATGAAAGGAACCCAGGCTCACACACGAAATAAATTAACCAGTTAATTTACCACTATAAGTTCTGCACAAAAAGAAAGTAACCAGTTCAATTTACCACTATAAGTTCTGCACTACCTGCTGCAGACAATGTCACTGGTAATGAAAGATTAGTCATTAGCTGTTTATGTGGGCAGGTGTAATGTCAATATGCTGGTATGTGTTCTGTATATTCAAACCTATAATGGTTCAACCTGCATAAAGCTTTTATTTTAAATTTCAATTGAACTGTGACTAACATATGCAAACCAATTTCTACATTCATGCTGGTACAAATCCAGCAAGCAGCTGACCCTGTACATATGGGGATTACTAAGAGAATACATCACAGATAAAACAGCAGTGTTTTGCCACCAGCACAGGGATTAAATACACAGTGAAGCTGAAAGCAAGTATAACTTTCTATGGAATATAAAACTGTCCCCCAACCCTACTAACAGTGAGGCCTATTCGTTTTAAACACTCCAACAGACTTAACCTCAAACTGAGTAATTTCCACTGAAACTGCTTTCTGATCTGTACAGATTCACTACCACTATTTAGCATACAGTATTATATAACAAAGTTCAGCTGAAAGCACAATTCACAATCATTAGGTCACACATGTGATACACGTTCCATATATACTGTTCTCTGCTATATTATTACAAGAAAACAGCTCATTTAGCAGACAGGTTCCAACAAAGTTTACAGATATAAGAAAAAATAATATACCTACATTATAGAATACATTACCAATATTGTTATATAAATTCCCTGGAAATACTGTGACAAGAAGTCCCGGCACTGTACAATGGAAGTAAATACAACATGGGAGAGTAATACCCTCTAACTATAATCCAACACATAACATCATTCTACATGAAAAGGGGCCACTCTGGCAAATTCAGGCTAAACTGTCCCTTAATACTTTTATCACAAAGAAACATGCTAACCACAAATCTGAGCATGTTCACACTCTTTGAAAATCAGTTCTAGAAAAGCTTACACTTCACGTACAGTGTTAAGATTTACAATAAACCCATCAGGAAAGTCTCTTCCGGTATCTTACAAACCTTAAATCCCACATATGGTGCAAATTCACACCATGCTTGTATGAGCAACCAAATACTGTGTACAAAGACTCATAAACAAAATGGACCCTTTCCACATAGAGCATCATATACTGGCACCTTCCACACCAAGCACTTCGAAATCTTTTTTTGAACAGCTGGCACCATTATATTAATATTATATTACAAGTAAATCATACAAATGCTAGTCTTTGACGATAAGACTTCTTACATTTAAAATGGGAGCAGTTTCACCGGAAAATTGTATCCAAAGTCCACAAATTTTATGATCTACGACTTCCCGCAGACCAGCAGCAGGCAAGAGGTGCAACATGACAGGACCAAATTCTAGGGTTATCATGTGGAACAAAAAATTACAAACACATGGAAATAGTCAATGCTCCAACCTTTGGTGTTCCCTGCCCCAAGTATTATACACATTAAACAGGTCAAACGTTTCAATGCAATACGAAATGGAACTTGGCAGATAATAACTGGTAGTGAACCACATAACCAGAAACCTCACACCATCTACCACACAATAAAACCTCTAATTAAGTTAGATGTCTTTCACCAAAAATTTGCGTGGGTGGCGCGACTTTTGTAAAGTTTCAGTAAAGTAACGTAACAATTCTCCTCATACCCACACACATTAAACTCTTCAGTCTACTAACCTATACAATAAAATGTCTGCATCATTTATGATTATCAGACTAATGATTCAAGAGAAGGTTCTGATGCTGTTACTAGTTACTATTGTATTTCAAAAGTCTTTTACACTGTACTGACATTACAACATATCAGATAAAGCAATGGAGACTCGAACTATTTTGGAAAAATTATGAAGTTAGTATATATTTAAGAAAACAATGTGGACAATGTTTCGCATATATACTCAATGTGTTATATGTACACTCTGTCGCAACAGTCAATTGCACGTACTTGCTGGGAAACACGGGGAATACATGTGTATTTTGGGCTTCATATCTCCACTTTCACACACCTGAAATCTAATAGCCTTATGATCTCCCACAAATAAAAGGATTCTGTTAACCAAAGCTTAATTCCTGCCATAATTGATATTGTCTTTTAAAATTATCACTTTTCATCTCAAAGTGGTACTGTAAATCCTCCAGAACTGACCCATGTTATCGCTTCTGTGCATGGACAATAGTAAAACTGCAGATACAGTATGCTGTCTAGGGTCAACCAAAGTTTCATTGGTACTGCTATAGAATTCTTTCTCATAAATCACCACTACAAAATGAAGACCCACAGATAAAGTTAGGATCTGAAGTACTGATGAAATGAAACATCAATACACTATTGCAATATGTAACAAGTTTCAGGCAATGCCTAGTTTCACAGTACATCTAATTCTTATATTTAATGTCATGCTATTTTCATATGCTCTAGAAGCTAACCAAGATTCTTCCCAAAAAGTCACATTACATTACACATTACTTACCCAAAGACCTGTAAAAATGTGTAACTTTCTTGTTTCAGCTTTGTTTAGTGACTAAATTCAAGTGTGCTGAAAACTGGTTGCCTGCTTTCCTCTGCCTGGCACCATGCATCAACCACTACACAAGCACTCCCTGCTCTTGTCCATGTTACTCACACTCTGCCTCCTGAGACTGCTCATCAGTAGGATGTGCATGTCCACTGTCAGTGCGCTGATGTCACGCGCTCGTCTCCTGCTCACCCCACCCCTCACTATCATATTCACTCTCAGATGCTGAATCTGAATCGGAAAATTCAACAGCCACTCGACGAGCCAAGATTGATGCAACATCATGCAGTGCATTCACACGTTCCACTTCCTTTTGTTCATTCTTTTCAACCTTCCTTAGCTTTATTCCTAAATGACAGAACAAAACATACATTATAAACTGTATGAACTTTGACTGTCACCATAATATCACATCATCAAAAGCATAAACATATATATATATATATATATATATATATATATATATTTACATTAAAATCATAACCTACCGTCACGTATAGCCTTGAGCAAATCGCTCCTTGGATCAAAGGCAGGTGCTGGTGGATTGGCCAGTTTGTTACGAGCAGGGTTCTCTGTCTTAGGAGGAGACTGTTTTGGTGGTGATGTAGAGATGATCTACAAACATAAAAATGAATTTATTATGTCTCAAAGTAACTACGAACTATAAGAAAGAGGAACATACATATAAATATCACAGGGAAACTACAAGACAAAACAATGTTCTTGCTTATAACTAGTGTTCATGATGTACTATCATGTTTGAAACGACACAAATGTGCTCTTAATGATAAATGAAATTCTTATGTCAAATAGGCATGTATCAATACGACTTCTAACATTATTTTCCTCATTTGAGGTAAATTCTACATGAAACATAACATAATAAGCCACTGGAGATGACCAAAGCACAAAACTGACTAATGAGAAACCAAATATAATTAGGTTGAGGATATCTTACAACAGGACAAACATACACACAAACAAATAAAATCCAAAAGACAAATACAGTACTTACTTCTCACAATGACTAATGGATTGTAAAAAGTACAATATGTAGTGATAGTATACTGAGTGAAACCTACAAAAAACATAAACTGTCTTCAATGGAATATTTCTCTGATCTTCACAGAAAAGAAGTGTAACATCCTCTAGGGATTGCACCAGAAACTAACAATGTTTGATAATGTAACCGATTGACAATAAAAGTAAAACTGCACCATGAGGCATATATATAGCCTTGGAAGTAGACAGATGCAGGTTGTCAGCTTTATACCCCAGCACAGACATCTGCAGACACCTGGTTCAAATGGTTCTAATGGAGTGTTATGCAACACTCTGAGCTATCTTTGGCCATTGTTTCCTTACACAGAGGGTCATTTGTACTTGTATTGATACACGTGGCACAGATCACAAAATTAATAACCAACGTACACAGCTGTGACACTACCTGTGTGTTGTAAATCAACCAAGTCATGATGGGACTGCACAGGTGTGTTACATGGTGAGTTATTTATTTAAAGAATCAGCTTGAAAAACTGAGTTGTCAGGCTCTAAAAACAAAACCCACATTACATTTTCTCACGGATTTATTTCCACAGCTACCCCTCCCAGAACATTTTGCTACAAGCCGGAAAGTTGCAGGTTCGATTCCCTATGGCGTCATTGGAATTTTTCATTGACATAATTGTTCTGGCTGCACTATGGTCCTGGGGAAGACTCAGCCTCTAACAGAAACCCCAGCTGCATTACTACCACTACCCACTGCACAGAAGGCCGGATGGGCAACAGCCAGTAGGGATGCTTTAGAGAAGATAAAAATTACCCCCATGTCCTGGAATTAAACTCCCAATTCCCAAGTCATCCACCTCATATTCTTGTCACCAAAATGACTAACATTTAAGTTATGCCTCCACCTTCAAGGCTGACCCTTAAGATGGAAGCAGCATGTGCCACCAGCCTGCTAGTATCAACTAAAATACTACAGAGAGTCACAACCTAGTAGCCCAGAGCCTGAAGACCCACTGCTGTGAAAAGCAGAAAATTATAAAGTTTATTGTAGCTTTGCACTATAGTTCATGGAACTTAAGCATACTGGAACTTTAGTATGCCTTTTTTTCAAAAATAAAATTGGCTGAGGTTATTCTGTTTGTAAACAGTCTTAATATTCTGACAAGTCAAGAAAACTTTAAGTCTACAAAATGGGAAAGATATTAAAATATAAAAAAGTGGTTCAGTATGAATACATGGATCTGAAAATATGTAATTATGAATGTCTGTAAATAACAGTTTAAATCAAATTGTGTGCGAGAGCTTTTAAGTCTTGCATAAATAAAAATTCTAGTTTTTGGAACAACATTTCAGAAACAAGTGAAAGATACTGCAAAAATTTTAGGTGGAAGTAACTTTAAAGCTTTGAACAGGTAATGAATAATTTCACATTTAGAATGAATGTCTGTGAAGTTACTCCTACTGAAGCACATGGAAATAAGGGCAGTGTGAAAGGTGACATAACTGACATATTCTTAACACACTTTAAAAAATGTTGAAAATGAAGTAATAAATGAAATACACTACAGGCAAGTAACAGGTCCTGATATATTTATATTTCTTTTGCTATAAGACCTTTATATAATGGAAATTTGTGTAAAATGAAAACCTCCTAAGGTCCTCAGACATTCTGTTTTAATTAGAATTTGCTGTAGTTCTGCTGAACAAAAACCTGTGTAAATTACTATTTACCTTAATAACAAAAGAACTTACTTGTTTCAGTGGTGATTTGCCCACATCACCATTCACCAGTGGTGGAGACATGGGTACACCACATGGAGGTGGTGGTGACAATGGACCATTAGGCAAAGTCATGGGTAGAGGAGGTGGTGGTGGAGGAGGAGGAGGAATGTTGCATGGAGGAGAGGTGGGGCGCTGTTGCGCTGACAAAGGAGCTGGTGGTGAGGGCACAGTTTGCTGCTGTTGCTGCTGCTGCTGCTCTGGTGTAGGGGGTGGAGGTGGCAAGTCTGTCTGAGGCAGCTGCTGAGGTTCGGGAGTATTATCTCTGCTTAGAGAATGAGAATGAGGAGTGTTGTGATTTGAGGGTGGTGTAGGTGTAGAATGGGTGGAAACAGGAAGTGGACTTCCTGATCGACTTCCACTCCGACTCCTGGATCGAAGATGGGAAGGAAGCGGTCCATTCATGCCAGGTGGAGAACCAACTGTTTCAACAGGTGGAGGAGGTGGGGGAGGCAGGGTTTCCCTCCCAGCACTCATGCTCCGTCCTCGAGTTGGTGTATTGGTAGCAGATGATACCGTAGGTGTGCTGAAAAAGGTTGCATCTAATGTACAATCACTTCAAACAAGAGATTCATGAAAAAATATAGACTTTTTTCTAAATTACTATGCTACATCATTCAAGTCATAATTGTAATGTAAGGTAAAATTTCTGCTACACATAATATCACATCCCTGTAGTCTTCTTTAAGATAAGTAATTGTAAAAATAAAGTAAAAAAATGCTCTGTGATTCTACCAAATTCCTCTTAAATATTTATACAATCCCTAGATTTGGAACAGAATATACTAAACTGAAAACAGCCAATGATGATAAGTGGTGACATACAGAGCTACCTCAGCTAAAGCTCCACACTCAGCCAATTACTCTTCATGAATTAGAAAAACAGCCACAAAACTGTTGTTTCAGTTGACAGTACGTACTTCAGGCCTGTATCTTAACCTCTCATTGCACTGAACCAAAATTTCATCAAAGTTTCCCTATCAAAATTCGTACAAGCCATGATTGACTTACACACATTTTCAAAATCTCTAACTGAAGATAAAAGCATTGATCTCAAATGTACTTCATGTCTCCAAATACATTTACGATCCACTGAAATTCTTCCACTTTTACAGAAAGTACTTCCAGATTTGCAAATTAAAACTCTCTCTTTTGTAATCTAAGCCCTCCAATACCAGCCTGGCAACTGCAACCTTTATGGTGCATAATCTAATACCTTGACATATTTTTGAAGCTTAATATAATGCCAAAACTTCATCTCATACACAAATCTTACCCTTAGTTCTGTATATTAAACCAATTAAAGAAAGTACTCAACATTCATAAGATAACATTTTATTACATTTGCCACATTTATCTTGCATGAATAAGGCTTGGACTACAGTTTACAAACTGAAATGACCTGCCAACATTTTGTATACACCACCCACCTATTGCTGGAATTGTTGGTACTAGGTGGAGCAGGAGGAGGCTGCGAAGGACGCTGTGAGGTGGCCCGTGTGCCATTACTACGACTAGGAGTATGATTGTTGGGTGTAGGATAACTCTCACCAGCCACAGACTGGTCCTGTGCGTAATGTTGCTGATAAAGAGATTCTTCATAGCCCACAGGATAAGTGGATCTGCACCAAAAAAACAAAACTATATATACAGCCTGGATGCAGGGTGTTTCCCTGAAGCAACTAAAGTGGTAAATTACAATTCAGTCCACTTTCCTTTCTTAAGGAAAGAAGTATGATTAGTTAATATCATTGTGTTGTCTGTGCGTTTCCCAGATCAACTTCGGAAACAGCCTGACATCTTTATGAAACTCAGTGCAAACATTATGCCACTGGAGGCAACACCAAACTGTACATTTTAAGTTTCCACAATCAGTAGTAACATGTCACACAATGGAAGTGAAACTCAACAGAGAGCCCTCAAATGACAATAATTTTTTTGGTAGAATGTAAACAATATGGTGTCACTGAAAACAATTTTCTGTTGCTTTGTCTGACAGGAGTAGTTGGTGAACCTCTGAAGCTAGACATGTGAATTCTAATACGGAAATACTGTAACATGCTGGGGAGGTGAACTCTGTCACTGATCAGTAAAGTTATGGGTAAGAAGAGACACAATCCAAAAATACAACAGGAAATTTTCAAGTCCTGCATATTCCAGTTCAAAATTTGCTGCATCAGATCAATTTCATGTCTTCAGTAATGTGTATAATGTATGATTTCATGTTAACTGTTCACAGACCACTATGTACCCTTGTGTTTGTGGTGATGGCAGTAACAGCTGCATTACCTGTCTTAGAAAAACACTTATTTCTTAGACCATCACAACACAACAAATCAAACCTTAAATATCTGTACTGGTTATTCATGCCCAACATGTTTTGTACCATCATGTTCATTCTCTGGGGATATACACCATACATAAATGACAAAAAAAAATTCGAGGTTATATCAGGAAAACTGAACACAGAGAGAACCCACATTTAAGTAACATCAATATTAACAACACAAGATTTGGAAAAAATTAGAAGTCTGAGCACCAGGAAAGCAGGCTTTTATGAATTCTGCAGCAGACAAGCCCTTGTTTTAACTTAGAAAACAGAAGTGACAAATAAACTCAGCAGCACTGCAGTAAGAAACTTGAATATAACATTCTTGTAACTTACCTGTAGTGTGATTCTGTTGGGCTCTGAGTATGACGCGGACTATAAACTCCTGAGTTTCCACTGTACATCATATCTCCTTGGTCAGGATAACTTCGACGCAATTCAATGCTGTTGGGTCTTGGAGGCCGTGGGTCCGACATCACCATTCCCATTGTTAGGAGTGTTTCATCAGGCTGTTGTACAGGATAGGGAACACAATACAGAAATGCTATTATGCACATAATAACTGCAAACCTGTATTATAATTTTCCTCTCATCAGATAATTTGTTTGGTCCCAGTGCCTGCAGTGTCTGGCTAAGTGTCAGTAGTGACTTTTGCTACTTACACTTCAAATACTGTACCTTGAAGCTTTCAAAGTGACACAATTCAATGAAATGTTCTTGAGCAGACGGCCATGCCAAGACGCAAAAGATTTCCAACATTTCAGGAATTGACTCCGTCCCCACCTTCAGGGTGTTGCTGGTGGCTCAGTAGAACTAATTATGGTATTGGTTCTACCAGGCCACCAGCCACACCCTGAAAATAGGGATGAAGTCAATCCCTGAAATGCCAGAAAATCTTCATATTTTGATGTGGCTGTCTCAGAACATTTCATTGTGAAGTGTACATAAAGTATAAAATCTGAGAAGCTGCTGGAAATGCAATGTAAACTCATGTAAGAGATCTGTCAATTTATCTGCGTTTATCTCACGAACTACTTAATTCACATATCACAAACACACACACACACACACACAAACACACATTTACTCTGAAAATCAGAGAAAATGTCATATTACTAACTTGCTTCTTACAGAACTTGCAATCTTTTATGAATCAGTGACTGAACTCCTAAGTTGAGGTGGCAACAATGCAGCCTCCCGACTAAACAAGATTACCTGTAATTTCCTTGCATTTACCCCTTCTTTTCCTTAAAATCATGTGTGCATCAATACAAATTTGTTTATATGCACACACACCAAGAAACAAAGAGTACACTAACAGAACAAAACCAACAGAAATAAATAATGCCACATGGTGAGATATGAGGTTTATACATATTCCAAAGCACATACCCACAGGTCTTACAAATGACATAAAATAATACATCACTACATCTCTGTCAAGGTATGTTCCAATACTTGAAACCTGAGTTTCACTGCATTCCTACATACACCATTCTGGGTATGTCATGAAAACTTCAAAAACCGAGTACTGCTACATTACTAGATCTTCCGTTGTTGTACGTTCTCAACACTTTTTTTTTGTACATTCACAGAAGTCATATTCACTACACAGCCTATGTCTGATTTCTTCATGGCCTGCAATATGACAGCTGTACTATCCAAGAATGCAGACTTTATTCTCTGTACCTTCCATTATCTGGCATCTGCACAAGGTGCAACACATTACAGATGACGGATGGTCTGAACACAGAGGAAGTTGACAGCCTAACATCTCTACACCACACTCTAATTTTTCACAAAACAAAACTGGTGATATATTGTGTGCTGCAGCTCAAAACATGCAAACATTACACAGCCTAAACTGCATTCCTTTATTTACATTATGGACTCAAGTTCTTGCAGATTAACATTAAAGACATTAGTATATTAAGAATCATGATTAACAATAAAGATACCAGACCTATGGTATACATCCCAGCTTTAAAAGTAACAATTCTGAAAATGAGCACAAATGAAATAAAATTGTGTTTATGTATCACATATATATTTCTATGCTTGTCTTTCTTCTTTCCTATCATACAGTCACTGGTTCTGTTAAAAACAAAGAAAGCACGATTTTCAGACATACATTATGTTTAATCCAAGTTCAGTACCCTGACTACAAACACACAGAAAAATTAGCAGTATTATGTTAAGTACTATTAAGAGAATGTCACAATAAAATATGGCCACTTAGCTAACTAAAATTCTGACACTTCTCAGGTTTTAGTTTCCTTATGTAATAACAATGTGACCCCAGGGTTCTAATATGTGCTCAGTCGTACCTGTGGTGTTCTATAATGAACATTCTGCGGCATGATATACTCCCCATGCCCCACTGCTAACTGACGCTGTCTCTCCCTTGTATTGTGTGGCTGCCGCACTCGTTTCTTATGCCGACCACCCCCTCCTTCATTGCGTGGACGGTGAGGCTGTAATGTACACCAAAAGTATTCCAAAGATGTATTTTTCACCAAGGCATTTTGGGTGACAATTTCTAAAAGAATTTCAACTACAATCAGTACACTTAAACATAAATTATAGCAGAATGATGCCTAATACTACATTATTACATGCATTACTCTAGTATTCCAACACATATAGCAACTGCTACCTTCAAAGGCTTCATGTCTGCCTGAAAGATATTCAACAATCATACATGGTAGCATTAAAAAATGTGAGTCTGTGCAGTGAACATCATCAGACATTAAAATATTTATAATCTTTAACAACCAACATGACATTGTCAGTCACGAAATTACTGTATGTTACTTGTACCCAAACTTCAGCCACATTATAAGTCATTTGTTAGTTACTGGTAGTCAAAGAATGTAGTAGAAACAGTGGATAGATCTACACTATAGTTGAGATTGCATGGTCAGTATATCTGATTTTCTTTGCCCAACAATAAGTTATCATTATCACTGTATGACTGAACTGCTCATAGCCTTCAATTTGAAAAAATTACAAGCCAAAAACTAACAAATGACACATACCACCAAGAGCTACTACCAGAAAAAGAAGAATCTCAATATACTAACAATTCACAGAGATAAATAGGATGTAAATTGTTTTCTGAATTCATACTTTGTTTCAATATAATACACTGTAATGACCTGTGTCAACTATCCACCAATTTTTCAAAATTTGCCAAGCCACAACAATGTACATTCTGTCACCATCTTGACACAGCATAACAATTAGATGTGCCATGCTGCTAAATTTAAAACTGCATAAGCCTAAAAAATTGATTCTGATTGCAAAACTCTTGATGAGGTGTATGGCATTATCACATGCATAAATAATAATAATTTCTTGCGAGGACTGCATACTAAACTGTAAAATGTTGACACAATGACATTTCTGAGACATTTTGAAGCTATCTGACCTGAGGTGACCCCTTCGTTCTCAGTTTACTTGGGCAAATACTAAACCAGTACATTAAAATTATCTGTAACCACTTCCTTCCATATTCATATGCTCTCAACATTTCCAACCTTACATATCATTCTGGTGATACTTAACCCCCTCCCCCGAAGGTGTCGCCACCTTGTAGTGGTGGGGGGGGGGGGGGGGGCTTTTTTGGCTTTGTTTGGCGGGGGGGTGTGGCGGGGGGGGGGGCGG
>Ga0123357_10010168_pt1 | contig 11942 bp, 8 predicted proteins | sample TergutEmb28metaG_FD_89873 | JGI IMG/M metagenome (GOLD analysis project Ga0123357, IMG submission 89873) | Embiratermes neotenicus P4 segment gut microbial communities from Petit-Saut dam, French Guiana - Emb289 P4 | ecosystem: Host-associated > Arthropoda: Insects > Digestive system > Gut ...
ATCTTCCCTGTCTTCTCCGCCCTCCTCCCCCCCCCCTTCCCCGATATTCCGTGAGATGAGAAGGATCACTAGAAAGGCCGGGTAGACTGTTTTATCACCCTTCTTGTCAATAGGTACAATGATCGATTCCTTCCCACTCCTCAAGCAATTTCTCCTTATTCCAAACAGAATTAATAAGTATATGGATTCCAGAACAAATTGTTCCACCTCCTGCTTTAGTAATTTATTCTGGAATTTGAACAATAACTGGATTTTTTCCCCCTGCAGTCATCTCGACCTCAAAAGCACTCGGCTTAGGCACTAGCAGCTCTGCTGTCTCTATTTCATTCTGCCTAACATCATTAAGCACACGTATATTGAATAGCTAAGAGAAATGGTTCCTTCACTTACCAAAATACTGTGGCAGTCTGTAACCAAGTCACCCTTCTCATCCTTTACTCTTTAGTTCTAAGGTGGTAACCCTTCTTAAAGTGATTAAGGTCCATATACAAGTCTCTGATATTCTTGGTCTTCTGTTAATATGAAGTTCATCAATTTCAGCTTTTAGATATGCTTTCTTATTGTTCCTGAAATGTCAACCAGCTCCACGTCTTACATTGTTTAGATTATCGACATTGCTTTGGTTTGGATCCTCTAAACACTGCATTTTAGCCTGCTTCTGTAATGTATATTACAAATTTGGGGGTTTTCTGTAAGGTTAGATACTGTTTAAATTTTATTAACTTCTATATAACGGAAGTGAATAGTCACGCGCCGTCACCGGGTCAGCAAATACCACTTCGTTCAATACGCTTTAGGTGTATCGAACCCCGGCGGTGACGTGATAGTTCGCTGTACTAGAAATAATGTTTATTTAGCATCTTGCCCCTATATAACTGAGAAAGTAACGATGATTCAGCTCTCACTCGAGGTTTGAACATTTACCGGTCGCTACGTATTTCCGACCCTACATACTGAAAGCAGTACATTGTTAAAGTGATTTTATTGTGTTAGCCATGTTGTACTGTTTCTTGTTACTAAAAGTTAAGCCGTGCTGACTGAAATTAATAAATTAGAAACTTCAATATTTACTTTGTTCGAGTAGAGCGAAGACTTTGAAACTAATTTGGCAACTTAACTAGAAATTCTAAATCTATACAATTGGCAAAATTATAAAACGGGCAAGATACTTATTTCACTTTTACACTTTGAAATTTTTAGGATATTAATTTTGTTTGTAGTAAATTATTAGATAGAGTAGAATACAGATTTAGTTTTGTAATTGTGGTTGGTTTATTTGTGGAATTGCTTATGTGATTGTTTTATTTAACCCAGACTTCAATTAGCTTAAGTTTGCGTATGTCAGAAGCTTTCTGACTGGTGGCAGTTACTACCGATGTGTTTAATATAACTCAGTGCCAATCAGTTCGCTACCCACATCCAGTGACACTGAGAGGAAAACGTTAGTAAAATCTAGCAGTTCTAATCAGTATTTCAGAACAGCGATTTCGATAGGATGAACAGCCTCCGAAACGGCACTACACTTCCTTTGATATAAAAACTGTGAACATCATCATAAAACCATGGTTTATACAGTTTCTATTCATACAGAACTACAAGTCACTGCAGTTCAGATTTTTCTATTCTCTTTAATGTTTTCCCAAAAACTAGTTATGTATTCGCCATAATTTAATTTCTACAAAGCTGTTAACCTGTCTGAGATCTCAATCTGATACAGTATCATAACTTCCAACTCACTTAGCTTCTGCGGATTAAACCTTTCCACACTAAACGTCCATTCTGCCAATATTTACTTAGCTTGTGCAACCACCAGACGGTGTTCGGTGTCACAGTCGGATCCTCCAGGAGATCGTACATCGCCTATACTCCTAGTTGTCAATATCTGATCAATTTGTTAGTCTTCTAATCAGGAGCGTTCTAGATTTATGAATATTTCGGTGCGCAGCAGTTTAGCATATATGCCAATGCCTGAACTTCGAGGTGGAACTGTGTGGTCCAGCAGAGTCCTTCAAGGGTGGGGGGAAGACATGCATCACTTTCCGCGACGAAGTCGGGACAGTATTTTATGCACTTTCATGTTTCAATTTTCTCTCATATGAGAGCATCCACGACTCATGCACTCTCGAAAAGCGAGAAAGGAGAGCTTCTCCCTTCCTGCACCATCACTGACAATGTTCAGCGGCCAACAGTGTCCACGCTGATCATTAGGGATTCTTGGAATCCACTTCAATAAGACTTAGTTCTGTTTGCTGCGGATATTCCAGCTTGTTCTGCAGTCACTGTGTACATCAGGCCTGAATTTTGCTAGAACGTGACGTGTGTGATAGGGAGCGAGGTGACACCGAGCCCGTCACGGCTTTGTATTTATGCTATAACGGGCCAGCTGCGGGCGGGCAAGCCGTGTACTACACAGTCGTGCAGTAGTGTTCGTTGTGGAAATGTTATATGCTAAAATGTTACATTAATTAATGAAGTGATGACGAATTTAACATTACTTGAATTAGCAGCAATCGCTGTAGTTCTAGACGAAGAAGGTGCAGAAAGAAAAAGGGAGAAGATGGGCTGTACACGCAACATGGTCTAAGAGAGAAATTGAAGGAGAATTTGTCACTTTTTACAAAGAACTTATTGACGACGAAGTGAAATTTTATGGGTATTTTCGAATGAACAGAGGATTTTTTTTGCTCTACTCGAGAAAGTGAGCCCATTACTTATAAAACAACGAACGAGATTTCAAAAGCCTGTATCACCTGAGGAAAGACTGGCAGTGCGTAAGGTAAGTTGAAAAATAATGTATCATACTAATAAAAAAAAATTTAATAACAAAGTAATTTTAAGAAAACATTCATGTTAATATTAAAGAAGTTACAAGGCAAACTGAATCATCACACACATTATCAAAACCAAGGTCATCTAATTAGAATGTGTATGAGAGTTCTCATAGTATGAAGCGAGTGTAGAAGGTTGCTGGGGTGTTAAACCAGTAATATTAATGTCAGTAATTTCCATAGCTGGGGACGAATTGTCCATCGGCTGCAGAGTGCGTAGAGTTAGTGGCGGGTCGTCCCAAGAGTGACGACTAGAGTGTGTTGCAGTAGGTGAGCAGAAAAGTGCTTGACCTTCTACTTCTTGCACAACTGAAAATATTTTTCCTTTTGCCAAGTGTTGATAGTAAGGTGGAAGTTTTTTCAGAGTAGGGGCTAAACCTCCAGGAATGCATCAATGGGATGTTTATAATCGTTTTGTTTTTTATTGTTTTAAATTATGTATTTCATCAAAGCACTTGAAGCAGTCTCAGGCAGTACGATCCTCCTCTTCTTTCGTGGGTTTTCGGGTTGGTGGATATCAGCATTCATGTTACTTGCACTCATTTCTTCACGCGTCTTATCGTCAGCAGATGCCATAACCTGAGAATTCATCATGTCCGATTCACTCTCGGAAAGTTGCTCTATACTAGAAATGATGGATCGTTCATTAATATGAGGCATCAAAAATTGCAAAAGGTCCTCGTATCTATATTTCTTTACATTCGAGTCAGCCGCTTCTCCACTTTTGGTCTTTCGTCTCTTTAAAGAGTTCTTGAACTGATCTCGAATATCTACCCAACGTCTTTTGCATGAGACATCTGTAACAATAAGCATAACAGTAAGTAAACAATATAGAATAAACTAATTTAGCATTAATTTATGAACTTTTTTGGGCAAAATATATTTCTTCTTTCAGGTATTTGGCGACAGGAGATTCTTTTAAAACTGTATCCCACAATTATAGACTGGGCCATGCAACTGTATGTCAGATCGTACGTGAGACGTGCCGGGTGATTGTTAATAGGCTCATGAAAGAAGTGATGCCGGAACCATCTGAAGAACAATGGAAGGCTATCGCTGAAGACTTTTGGAATATCTGGAATTTCCCGAACTGTACTGGGGCCGTGGCTGGAAAGCTTGTTAACTTCGAGGCACCTGTCAACAGTGGCTCAGTTTATTTTAATTACAAGAAAACTTTCTCCGTTATCTTACTTGCGTTGGTAGATGCTAATTACAACTTCATTATGATTGATGTTGGTTCTTTTGGAAGAAGCAGTGATGGTGGCATATTTTCACATTCGACACTCGGTAAACGTATGGAAAACGGTAGTCTAAACATACCGCCGGACAGTTGTCTACCTGGGACCAATATAGAATCTTTTCCATTAAAAACATACTTAATGAGACCATATCCTGGACGTCAGTCGAGTGGGAATGATTTTATGACATTCTTCAATAACCGGCTATCGGGTGCTCGACTAGTGTCTGAAAATGCTTTTGGTATTTTGGCCCAAAAATTTAGAATTTTTTTTAAAGGACTATTAAGTCATCTCCTGAAAATGTTGACTACATTATTTCGGCAGCGTGTGTATTGCACAATTTCATAAGACAACGAAATGATAAATCTGCAAACCAAACAAATACAATTATCGATGGGCCTTCGGGTACAGCACATATTTTAAATTCTTTACCGCTTCAAGGAGGAAGAGCAACGGATAACGCTTTCGCTGTTACAGAAATTTTTAAAGATTACTTTCCTTTACCAGTTGGTAGGATCGTACCTTCAGATAACAACGTGTAAACTTACTTGAAAATAAATGAAAAAATCTCACGTCACTGTTTCACAATTTATGTTTGTGTACTAAGATACAAAATAAATAAAATTATGAAACTCTACATACCTTCTTCTTCTCCGATATTTTCTTCCACAAAGATGATTTGTAATTGTTGCCCAAGTACTTGGGATGATTCATGTCGTAAATAGCGGGATATTGTTATACACATTCTATTAATTTCTCGTCGTCCATTGTGAGAAATCTCAATTTTGTTATATCAGTACAGTACAACAGCTAAGAGCACCACAGAACAACAGCTAAGAGCACCACAGAACAACAGCTAAGAGCACCACAGAACAACAGCTAAGAGCACTCACTACGCAGCACTGCAAAACAAACCAAACACCGCGAGTCGTCGCCGTGAACTGCACGTGGCCTAGTTTACGTTTGACGGTACGGGGCGTCAACGTGGCGAGCACGAGAAAAGAATCGTCAGCGACGGGTACGCAACGGGCCCGTTGAGAGCACGCTCCCGGCGCATGCCCGTCCCGTTGTAACATAAATGCAGCTATTAGAAAACAATTACACGAAACATCTGCGTGTCCCGTACGATAGCCGTTTCGCACACGGCACGTTCTGACATAAATCAGGCCTCACGGTGCGGTCGTCCTCGATCACGGCATGAACACGCTCCACGTGCCACCTGTTGCGGTTGCTGGCGCGTCACTGCAAGGAGAATTCTTACCTCTTCCAGCGCGTCACGAATGACGTTCGAACACCAGGGAAAGGCTTCATATGATGGGTCATAAGTGCTCACGCCTTCATTCGAAAGATCATGACACTTTCTGGAAGTGTTCTTCAAACCAGGGAATAAAACTTCATCACAGTGCTACCTCCGCACGCGAGAAACGCCAATGCTGTTGCTATCGGTCCACTATTCAGCGACAGTGTAGGACGACATAGCGTTGTCTCATCGCATCCCAACATCAACGCTATTGCCACATAGTGCTTAGCTGCATTCCCCATCTCGGTTGCCAAGTGGGACAGCCATACACAAGACTTGAAGGAACGTGGTCAGTGCAAATACTAAGATTCAACTACAAAGAATGACCAGTGTGCCACCAAAAGCCAGTAGCCTGATGATATATGGAATTTTGCTGCGTAGTGACTAACATTCTTGTTACGTGTTTATGAATTCACAGACTCTTTCGATCAGCTGTCCTGACCGAAGATGTGTATCAATCCACAATCATTTCCACCAGAAATATGTGGATATACTACGTTAAAAAGACAGCAAGGCCTGCCTTCCCTAGTATCTTCTTCAGTTCCTATCTCATCAACATACGGACACATCATCTGACACGTTGTAACTGACACAGTTGACGTGACTTTTCGAAATGAAAGACAGAGATATGAACATAAAAGGAATCAAAGGCTTGGGAATCTGTGAAAGACAACACACAGTTCTGAAAATGTACTTCACGTGAGCCATGGATAGTGCTGTTAGTCACCACACAGACACGGGATCGATCTATGGTTAGTCCACGTAAAATTTGTGCTGCAGAAATTTGCTGGTCTTCCGAGTTATTCTGTTACTTCTTGACAGTAACGTTTCACCAGTACCTCACGCACGCAATTTATTTAGCGCCGATACTGTATACTGTTAGAATTTAGAGCAACTTCAAACACAACACAACTCCCTTTCTTCCACCAAAAGATAATTTATTCTTCTTTCAAGTATAGTGGAGGATGGAGAAAATTATATAAAGCTTCGTAATTTTCACTTTTTTTCCAAATATCCTTCGGGCGATCAAATCAAGTAGGGTCGGGTGATTTTAGAAACTGAATTAAAGCGACATAGGCAGAGCAGGGATGGTATTAGATGTAGCTCAAAGAAACAGATGTTTGTGAAATGAACTAAATTATCCAGGACAATGGACCAGCAGTGCGCTACTGTGAACAAAGCAATGAACCCACGGGTTGAGGCTGTCCCGAAACATCGGTAGTCCAGGAGGGCGAAGACGTCGACTGTCTGATATCTCGCAACCTTCTAGCTCCATGAGAGGTGGGGCATTTCTTGAGCAGCTGAGCGACTGCTAGCTTCACAAGAAAGACATTGACAAATTCAGTTATTTAGTGGAATATATTAGATTATGTAATAATGACTGTGTTGGAGTTTGCTTACGTGAACTAACTACCTAACTGACTAGTGTATCTGTATGTAGTAACGAAACTAAGCAACTACCTTCATGGAACAGAGAACATGTCGCTCACTGAGTGCAATAGTGGCACAGCCCAGAATTGCCCATGTGGACTTACTACTACGTCTGAACCCAAATATATTACTACATCTGTCAACACCGGCACCCTGGTTAGTTGAAACGTACCTCGCTAGATGCCATTACTTTCGGGTGTAGTCACATTTTTTTATCTCAAATCATAGTATTGACTGCAAATAGGAAATTTTGGGTTGTACTACTATTGCATTCGGTGAGCGATATGGCGAATTTAATGCTTCATTTCATAGTCAAGAAGTATTACACACTTTAAGAAACATGAAGGTTCCTTACTGAATATAAAAATAGGTAACGACACGTTTTCTACCATTCAGTGCAGAATTATGTCTTCCTGTTTATTACCTACAAATACAAAGTTTAAAATGCACAGAACTATAATTTTTCCTGTTGTATTCTACGAGTGTGAAACTTGGTCTTTCACAATGGGGAAGAAACATAGGCTGAGGGTGTTTGAGAACAGAGTGCTGAAGAAGATATTTGGGACTAAGAGAGATGAGGTGATGGGGGAGGGGAGATGAGTGCATAAAGAGAAGCATTATGATCTGTACCTTTAACGAATATTATTCGGGTGACCAAATCAGGAAGAATGAGATGGAAGAGGCATGTGGCACGTACTGGGGAGAGAAGAGTTGCGTAAAGGGTCTTGGTGGGGAAACCTCAGGGAAACAGACCACTTGACTGACCTGGCATAAATAGGAGAATAAAATTGAATTGGACCTTCATGAAGTCGGATGGGTGAAGGGCATGGACTGGTTTTTGTCTGGTTCAAGCCAGGGACAGGTGGTGGTCTCTTTTAAACGCAGTAATGAACTGGGTTCCACAAAATGAGAGGAATTTCTTTAGTAGCTGAGGACCTGTTAGCGTCTCATGAAGGAATCTGCTTCGTTAGTTGGTTAGTTACTCAGTCACTTAGTTTGTTAGAAAGTCTATCACTGTGTGACAACAGATGGTCATTTGTCCCAACCCCGAGGCCATTAATCCAGTACGGACCGTATATTACTACTTACCTAATGGTTTAAAAAATCATAATTTCTATTAATATTTGAATTTTTGCTGTTCTTGAAATCCAATCTGTAAATTTCTAATACGTTAGAAGAAGCAGCGCCTGTGAGCAAAAGACGCAAGCATTTCAGAATCGGGACACGTCCGGTTTACCGTGTATCTTGGCGGAAACGCTTTTGATTGTCCTCAGCCTCTCCTTGAGAGGGCCATGAAATTTCTTGCATTTCGTAACGACTACGCCCCTTCAAACTACCTGCACTCCCCGAGTTTATCTATTTAAACACAAGTAATGTTTTAAATTTTAACTGTGTTATTTCACGACACTGACTATTATATGACGTTGTTGATAGATAAATGTGTAAGTAAATGTGTTGGAGTGTTGCTGTTAGGGATAAACCGGAGAGCCTGGTAAAAGCCTGTTTAAGTCCCAGTTCATCCACCACAAACATAATATATACAATCCCGCGATCATACTAATGCCTCCGCGATTAAAGGCCAGAGATTCTAGTCGCCTGAAACATGACACTGATGCAAGCTACATTTGCCTTCACAGTATAGAATGTGATTTTTAAAAATGTAATTATTTTAGGGACGGTTAACAACAATGAATTATCTGTCCAAAACAAAGAGCGATTCTCAAACAACAAGAAAGAGTGATAATACAATTAACCAAATTAACCACTTTTTAATCGAAAATAAAGGTAGTGTAGCAAAAGAAAGAATAATAAGAACTTTTAATTTTATGTGCCTAACTTTAAAGCCCGAACAGTGGCATTTTTTATGCCTGACATTTGTAATCATCTGTCGAATTGGACAATGCATAAACCCTGCAGTGTTCATATCGTCAGCATCAAAATAGCTCAATATTGGAATGTAGAGCCCAGAAGTTGTATTACGTAATACAATGAGCAGAAAGAAAGGAATGTAAAAAGTAAACGCTGAGTGTAACCATAAGTTTCATAGCACAAACATTTTACCAGAACCACAATGTGTGTAACAGCAGCAGTAGTAAACGCAGCAGCGCATGCACTGTGCCCGGGAGGAGGCGTCGTTGTATGTAGTGTTCCTTGCCGGTCTGCCGATAGATTTGGCGAGGCGTTAGCTCCCAGTAGCGACTCTGGTCCATAGTCAGTACTGTGTCCGGCGTGCGGCTGTAAGCATTCGCGGTAGTTAAGTTGCGATCAGAACACGTGCACGTAAGCGCGGACACCAGTGGGGTCCGTTTACTTTCCGTAAGTGCAAAGCTCATTGTAACCTTCCAAACGAGTGTCGTGAAATATGAATTATCATAAACCTGACCACTTATTTTTATTGAAGTTACGTGTTTCAAAATGCTGTACTGAATAAGGGTAATATAGACGAGGGTTAAAAAAGCCAGTTTAGGTAATCATGTCACTAAAACCTTAAAATATTGTCACACATTGCAATGTAGCTGTTAGTATTGGTGGTGGGTATTTAGGAGGCATCCCATAATCTCTCTGAAGTTTTCTATGGGTACCCTAATTTCGTCCGGACAAATGCGACGGTAACGTCTTAAAATAAGCCACATCTCATTCTACAGTATTTCTGTGTGACCAACCACCTTATTTCCCTCTGTTCTCAGTCGAAACGCTTCAATTAATTTCATTTATGTTTCAGTCAAAACACAGCGTATAAAATCAATTATGCTTTAATGCAACATGTTTCGACTCGGAGGAGTGATCATCAGCTACTTAAATACCATATTGAGGTGTACAAAGTAACTGTGCACATTTGGGATCCCAAAGGGCTTACAATAATATACATGTATAGTTAGAAGTTTACACCGTTTAAAATACTGATATGTTCTTATTTAATTGCCCGATGTATCTGATTGACATTTTATTCAAAAGATTAAAATTAAGTTATTTATATTCTCAGTTCAATTACTTTATATATACGAATTCACTTCCGTTGTGATGATGGTTGTCGTGATCGTGGTTACTTATTCCGCTTTTGTATACTCTGTTTAATTTCAGGGGTGTAGGTGGTTGCGATTCTCCACTAGTTGCGGTCTATATAATTCAATATTTCGGCAGACTATGAATCATTGCCACATCTGTAAACATGAAGCCTGGTTTTGCGATTTGATGTGACTGTGTGGAATATTGTGATACACGTGGTAATCAAGCAGAGTATCCAAGTGCGAAATAAGTAACCACGATCACGACAACCATCATCACAACGGAAGCGAATTCGTATATATACAGTAATTGAACTGGGGATATAAATAAAATAATTTTAACCTTTTAAGTAAAATGTCAATCAGATACATCGGACAATTAAATAAGAACATATCAGTATTTTAAACGGTGTAAACTTCTAACTATACATATATATTATTGTAAGCCCTTCGGGATCCCAAATGTGCACAGTTACTTTTTACACCTCAATATGTTATTACAGTAGCCTGATGATGACTCCTCCGAGTCGAAACATGTTGCATTAAAGCACAATTGATATTATATGTTGTGTGTTGACTGAAACATAAATTAAGGTACTAAGCAACAAAACTCAACGGGATGACGAAGTTGAGAGTGAAACGCTTCAGTTTTAAGTTGACGAAGTATCGTCAAACAAACTGCGAACTAAGCACTAGTTACAGTATCATAAAAAATTACTCGTTTTGGAGGAATTAGCAGGCACGGCTTTTGTATTAACAACATTAGAAGGGTAAAAAAGTTCAGTGACGTCACATTATGATCTGTTGGTCAATCTACGAGAAATGTGCCTTCGTGTTTAGTACTACATAGGTCATAAACTAGGCTAATTCTTATAAGATTTAAAACCAAATTGGTTCAGAACTTTACGTGTTTAATTATACGTTAAGACTATTCACTCTTTGTAATTCAGTGACCATATGACTGGTCGATGCGCTACAGCCAGAATCATGTAATAAAATTAGCAACTGCATATATTTCGCAGAGATTTCGGGAACCTTGGAGACGAGTCGTCGTAATTGAGTTTCTTTGGCTGTCCATATCTTTAACAATTTATAATTCGCGATTATTTTTTTAAAACAAAACATCCTACGTAAGTTACATAGTTCAGGAAGCGTCGTTGAATTACAAATATTGTGGGAGTTCTTCTTATTAACACTTTGTGTACTGTACTTGTACATAACGGACAAATCGCGGAATTCTAGTGTTAAACTCGGCAGTACAAAGAGTAGCCACTAGTCTTGAAAAGGTAATACGCCTGCATAGGCTGTACCAATACACATGCGGGCAGGCATTCCAAATGATAGGGTTGATAAGATTCCAATATGTGACCAATGTGCTAGTAAGTCGTTCAAATAATAGACCTGCACGGATTTGTGTTTATTTGCGGATATCCCGTGAGGTGTTCTCCTTTATTTATTATTTTTTATAGTTAATTTTTGGACGCTGTCTGTAAATCAGACGACATATCTTCAGACATTACGCCGACCTGTAAATAATGATTTGAAAACTATGTGGAAGAAAAGAGTAGGTAGTGTGTGGGTATTGTCCTAGCGGAAATGAGGAGCATCATAAGGAAACTGCCCTCAGCTGCTGGGTCAGATTTAAATCGGGTACTGTGGAATGTGAAGCATGAGTGGCACAAACTGGGTAATTGTTAAGGTAACATGGGCATTAAAACACTTTATTATCCAACAGATACGGAAATATATAATTCGTACATACAATTAGAATTATTATAAAATATTTAAAAATATTTAAAATTGCTCCAACATGTTTCGGACCACAAGGGATCCGTCATCAGGGAACTTTATACAGTGCTTGGCTAAAATTACAGTAATGGTTCTATCGTGTCTGTTGACATGGACGTAGTCGGTGTTATGGCAGCATATTTGCCCGTGGTGCGTGTGTGTACTGCACAGTGTATAGAGGCACTGTGTGTGTACTGTACAGTGTATAGAGGCACTGTGTGTGTACTGCACAGTGTATAGAGGCACTGTGTGTGTACTGCACAGTGTATAGAGGCACTGTGTGTGTACTGTACAGTGTATAGAGGCACTGTGTGTGTACTGTACAGTGTATAGAGGCACTGTGTGTGTACTG
>Ga0123357_10010169_pt1 | contig 11942 bp, 10 predicted proteins | sample TergutEmb28metaG_FD_89873 | JGI IMG/M metagenome (GOLD analysis project Ga0123357, IMG submission 89873) | Embiratermes neotenicus P4 segment gut microbial communities from Petit-Saut dam, French Guiana - Emb289 P4 | ecosystem: Host-associated > Arthropoda: Insects > Digestive system > Gut ...
ACCAGATGCAACAGTATGCAGATATTTATTTACTGCAAAGCTACTCTACATGTTTCGGGTGTCACAGCACCCATCATCAGGAGTACTAAAAACTGTAACCGCAGCCTCCGGTACAGGTCATAAAACTACTTCCCTCCAACGTGGCCTGATCGGGCCTGATCAGGCCACGTTGGAGAGAAGTAGCTGCACCAGTATTATGACCTGTATCGGAGGCTGCGGTTACAGTTTTTAGTACTCCTGATGATGGGTGCTGTGACACCCGAAAAACATGTAGAGTAGCTTCGCAGTAATTAAATATCTGCATACTGTTGCATCTCGTTGGATTTTTATTAACATTGAAGTATTACATATTTTGAGAGTGTGTGTTTGTAGCCTTAGGTGTCCAGTACGCAATGCGCGTGCGCCATATTGTCGTCTGTGGTCTGTCCGGCTGAACATATTTTCCCACATTGTCTCATAAACGGCACGATTATCAGAAAAAAGAGTTACTGAACGTCAGATGTGTTTTAATTTTCTCTACAAATTTTGTCCGAAACATTACGTATTTTAAGAATAATTGGAGGAGATATTATCTTAAATGTGTGTAGGTCTTCATGTAAAGTACCCGTTATCCTTGTTCCGTTTAATGAATCTTGAATTTTCTCTTCAGATTTTGGGCGAATCGTCAGATATCAAATTTCATGGAAATCCGTCCATTGGGAGCCGAGTTGTTCCATGTAGACGGACGGACATACTGACAGATATGACGAAACTAATAGTTGCTTTTTGCAATTCTGGGAACACGCCTAAAAATACTGGATTTTTTAACTTTGGCTTCTAAACCACAGCGGGCCAGCTGTTACTGAATGTCTGAATTACTTATTATAAAGCGCCCAATGTTTGTTTTTTTTGTTTTCACTGCGAAACGTAAGTTCTCTCGGTACCAGTCTGGCATGCGAAGTTACCCGTAATTTATCTAAATACTGACACTGAAGTAGCGTCCCTATAGTTGTGGCAGAGACGGCTCTGTCCCGTGGTGTAGGAATGCTCACCGTCTCAATTGTATTCGGTGTTTGCGTGATGATGGAACCGCAAAAACAGAGAGGGAAATGCAGCACATGTCTTGGATGTAGTACATTTAGAGCCGCAAAACTGAAAAGGACAAGTTACGGTATGTGACATGTATAATATTACGTGTTGTATATTCCATATATACAATAATACAAATTTTTAGGATTTATACATTGTTTATTATATACCAACATATGCACAAATAAGTACTGTAAATTTATATGAAATTACTGCGACATGTTTCGGCGTTAATACACCATCTTCAGGGAGTTTATAAGCCGTGTTACCTAAAGTCGTGAATCATTAAATGACAAAATGCAATGTAGTAATGTGCTGTTGTGATAAAATCTTGGTAAATAACGACACTCTACTACGTTGTATTTTGTCATTTAATGATTCATGACTTTAGCTACAACGACTTTTAAACTCCCTGAAGATGATGTATTAACACCGAAACATATCGGAGTAATGCAATATAAATTTACAGTACTTATTTGTGCATATGTTGGTATATAATAAACAATTTATTATTCAATATGCACGGTATTGAAAATAAAGGTAAATGTTACGATTTATTTAATTTTTAGACTTTGGCGGAGTGCAGTTCAGATAGTTGCCACACGCATAGGGAACCTTGGTTAGGGCTCTGCGTGGCACGAAAGCATACAGGGCTGATGCATGGTAATAACGGAGAGGAGACTTTCGAGTTTCTGGGATGTTACGCAGCGGAATTTGTTAGGTAGCTACAGACGTTGTGCGGTAACCTATCGGCCTTGTCTTCAAGGACTGCTTGAGCCTTGAAAATGGGTTCGATATATTGTCCCGAAACGTCGGTAGTACCAAACTGCACTGTGTAACTTGCAAGAAGAGTAAAGATCTCATGTACGCCGCTACGGAAGCTTGAAATCATGCCTTAGAAAATGTTCGGTTTTTTGTTGACGCAGTTCTGTCTCTGTACAATGTACTGCAGCAGCCTGAGGCTGCATAAAATGTGTACCTTTATTTAGATGTTGTTTATGGCGAATACAAAAGAACATGTGCCGGTGGTCATTTGAAATTTGTATAAACACGCTTACAGTTTTTGTATTGCGTTTATACGTATTGTTAACGATAGCTGGAACATGCAAACGACATGAGTCTTTTTCTTATTTGCAATCTGTGGAACCCGAAGCTCCGTTCCCATGTTTACAAGAGCCCGCCACGTGTCCTGATCCTGATCCAGATGAACTTAATACGTGCATAACCCTCCTATTTACTCAAGATCCATTTTAATTTATCCTAAACACATGCCTGTCGCAGGCAGTCTTGTTTTCTTCATGTTTCCCGACCAAAATTTTCCCTGAGCCCTGTGCGCGACTTGTGTCCTGTGCCGCATTTTGTAAAATCGTGTACGTATATCCTACATCATCACAGCCTTCCATTTCCTCTGAGTGCAAACAAGGTACGCAAAGTAGCTCAACACGTGAGCTGGTAGCAAATTTTGATGATCCGTGAGCTCCGACATCGCTGTAGACTGTAAAAGTCGTGAAGGTAATTAACTGTACAAATGCGTGCATTGGCTGGACCTCACTGTGCGCTTCTTAATATAGTTATACTCGGCATGGGAAACGAAATTCTGTTCCATGGTGTAAACGAGAGCTGCGCTTGTAAGTTACTTTTATGATCAGCTATGCCTCCTTCGCTTTGTATTCGATAAATTTATTTTTTTCTTCCGCTTGCTTTATCGAAGTATTCTCCCGATATTTTTCCTGCATTATGTGCCTTATCGTGTACTTCTTTCTGCAATTTCCGTTTTTCGTTATTAATTTCTATTTTCCTGTTTAATTTCTGTTTGTTTGGTTTTCCGTTTTATTTTTTATTTCGCGTGTCTTAAAAGCAACATCTTTGCCCATTTTTCCTTCCTCTCTGTTGTGTTTTTCATGTTTTTTTTTAAACCATTTCTGCTCTACCCTCTGCCTCTACTTTCATCTTATCCGCCGTTGCCATCCCCTCCTTTATTTTCTCTTCTTCATCGGGTTCTCCTTCCCTTCTCTTCATCACGCGGTGGCCAATTTGAATAATGAAACGAAATTGTAGGACTCCCTCAGGTGCAGTAACAACGCAGGATTTATATTAACAACAGAGGTCCTGGTGACAGGCATAGTGCAGATCCCAACAGCAGTTCCAAGCCGTATTAAGACAAGACACACCGGGTGGTGATCGCAGTTAAACATCGCCCCTAATACACTGCTACATGCGTTTCGAAGTTGCTGTATTCATTCTATTGCCTGACTCATTTTAGTTTGTTTTTTCTAGCCTACAGTTAATGAACTAAAGGCACTCCTGTGTACACTGTTTGTTCAAACCATGTGCACGTATTGCACAGTGAGAAGCCACTGTCCTGTCCTTTGTGTCTTCTGCATATGTCGTATCCGAAACTACCAACCGGATATGACTCACGAGTTGCAAATCGAACATTAAAAATTCTCTGAGAAATAGCTCACGGTATAAAAATTGTAGTAACATTAAATTCTTATGTTATTAATATTTGAAGCTTGTATTTGGAGTATGTTTAGATACGGCGAATACGTATCGGAATGTAAAGAACATTTGTTTCACGTTTGACGTACAGTTTCGAATAAATCCTATCGCTCTAAACCTGGTTAACCTTTTGGAGCCGGAATTATTTTTTTAATTTTGGCACACCTTGTATATAAAATGTGAATAATACAGGAACCAAATATATTAGATTTATGAAACAAACTGCATTTTGAAGGGGAAAAGACGGAGAGTATATACCATGTTTAAAATATTCAGTACTTATATTTGTTGAATAAATATATAAAATACAACGTTTAGAGGTTAGCGGTGCGGTGCGACCAATATAGTCGTCGTTAGGCGTCAAAGGGTTAACCACTGTTGCCTGTGGCATAAATGGGCATACGAGTTATATGTCATATATATATATATATATATTTCAGTTTTTTAGCTTGTTCCCTTATAGGATATGTGTTTATATGCGAATCTAAGGCATGGTGAATTTAATTTCGTCTCTCTCACAAAACGCGGCGGCGTTTCGAGTATGGAGGTCCAAGATTCTGTTTTCATTCACCGTTTTAATACACTGGCCTTCCTTGTGGTGGGACACTAGGAAACTCTCTTCAGATAAATGGCCTGTAATGTTTCCCTGCTGATGCCCTGCTTACTTATATTGTTAAGGCTTGTTGTATATAGACTGACGGAAATCAAAACAATTACAAACGTTACCTGTTCTCAGGTTTGCGTCTTAATACCGAGGTTTGTAGGGCTCGTATATTTCTCGTATTATCTTGTACAGAACTGAAATAATACGGAAAATGTCTGGTAGCTCTATGGTTTTATTAATGTGAACGTTCAGTAGGTGTGGTTAATTACAGAGCAGGAAGCTGAGTTTACTTATCAGCATTTCTAGTTACAATAACGATTTTAATTCTAGTTTCAATTTAAAGGGTGGTTGCTTTGAAAAGAGACTGACAGATGGTGCAAGAGTGTGCGTGGCGGCGCCAGAACCAAGCTGTTTTACGTTTTTGCATTGAACGGGGAATAATGGCTTAAGGACGGGGTTTTACGAGAGGACCACATCAGCTGCATATGCCCTACTTTTCAACAAAACTTCTCTCTTATTAAGCTATTCCAGGACTAATTATTTGCCCTCTTCTGCTTTAGTACTTCCGCCCTTTCAGTTTGGCATTGACTTCCCACACGACAGATGCCCGTTATTAATTATTACTATGATTGCTAAAATTTAATATAGTAATTAATTCTAATCCGAATTTTCAGGTAGATTTTTGAAGATTAGTAGAACATAAGTGATGAGCTTACCACTGTTCTTGTGTCACTGGTTTTGTTTTAAAGAAATGAGCGGAATTTCATGCTATAAAATTATGACTGAAGTAGACTTACCCGTAATTATTAATGGAGTGTGCTAACAACTGAAAAGTGCCCTGTCCAGCCAGTGTCAAATACTGGGAAGCTTACATTATAGGATAATTTCATGCAGTATGCATGAAGTCCATTACAACAGAAATGCTGTGTACAGCATTTAGCTCTGCGTGCGTAAGTTAATTAAATCACTAAAAAAATTGTCCGTTTTGATGGGCGAGCAGAAGTTGATTATGTTTGCGCAGACACTTGCAGGCCTCAGACGTTAGGTCGGCGGTCTGCGGTTTGCCTGTGCCTTGTACAGTGGCTCTAACATAAAAATAATATAAACTGGAGGGTTGTTTGACCGTGCATCTTCCTCATGAAATAAAGTGAAATGCCAACTTGATGCAACAATGTGTTTTTATTGATGTATTCTTAGCTCGACATGTTTCGGGCGCATACGCCCATCATCAGGAGCATTAGATGTTGAGTTGCAGCATATGGTTTTCTGCATCGAGTTTTTGGATGGGTGGTGGTCTTGAGAGCCGTTGTGTAGGTCGTGTGTACGGTGCGGATGGTGCCGTGCACCATCCGCACCGATCACAGCTGCTCTCAAGACCACCACCCATCCAAAAATTCGATGCAGTAAACCATATGCTGCAACTCAACATCTAATGCTCCTGATGATGGACGTATGCGCCCGAAACATGTCGAGCTAAGAATACATCAATAAAATTATCTTGTTGCATCAAGTTGGCATTTCACTTTATTTCAAAATAAACTGGATTCAGCTGGCTTGTGAACTCGGCGGTGAACCTTCGGTTTCCACATTAAAAGCGAGGTTATTGTTTGAGTAGGTGAGCGACTGTCATCAGAAAGACGTTTGTCTATTAACTTGCTTACTTGTGACTGTTTTGAACCCACAGAAGTTAACTAGTGATAATTTTTGTATTATATCATTGTTTAAGAATTCTTGTTATACGGTGTGAAATCCGTATTATTCGCTGATCGTGACCCAGTGCAGTGAGTCATGTAGGCCTTGCTTCTGAATATTTCGTGTCCATGTTTCACCCTTGTATGGAAAACTTGCAGTTCTACGCCACTTGGATACCCGTTGTAGGCTAAGGAATTCTCGGGTCTTCTGAATTGGCAGTCATTATCTTGGGCGAATTCATGCTAATCGACTGTGTAGTCAAATCTAAAGTGTGTTTTGGTACAAAGCAGCAGAAGGGATAGCACATCATGTCAAAATTTCTGTGCTGCTAAGTACCGCAGCACGAAGGCATGCAGGGGATTGCAGGATAACTCTTTTCTATCTTCAACTGTGATTTACATGGAGGTTTGCTCTCAGCTTCACTTCTTGGCCACGAGAACCCCTTTTCCGAGATATCACTTGTAAGTGGCGTGGTAGAGATAAGAAAAGTCCTTTGTTCGATATCGATTGAAAGTCCTTGGTCCAAATCGAATTCCGGGCATTCATCTCGTAGTCAGTCACCGTAGTGAAAGAGCTGTCCTGTGTCACGGGGAACAGAAGAGAAGGCAAGTTATATTCCATAATAATAGACTTCAATAACTGAAGTTAGTTGCATCCAAGCCTTTCATTAACCCGCTCTAAGAGTTGTCATCGCCTACGGACTCGGCAACTATCTGTCGTACGATGTTTGTCACTATCATGAGTGTTCTGTGAAGATATTGCAGCATTTTGGTACGGAAGTGCTGCCCGATGTATTCCTGCAGCAACAAAACATAGCCTGTAAATATATGGCCGTGTTTTAGTGCCAACGTGGGCGGAATGAGTTCAGTTGTTCACACTGTTTCCGTGTGAGGACGTACAGGATATGCCTCGGGTCATGTGATGCTTTGTACTGGTCGATGTTGACAAGAGGGAGAAATATTGAGAAGTCCCCATCCGTAGTAGGTTTACTTTAGAATAAAGGACCGGGATAGAGAGATGCTCAAAAGTCTCATAGCGGCTAGCTCTTGGTCAGAATCGATTCCGTTATTATATCTGTGGTAGCCTACTGTCTTTAACTGAATGCCATAAGGAGACCTTGTGAAGTTTGGCGTCACGCATCTCTTAATTATGTACCAAGATCGGTCATAAAATAAGTTTATATTTTATATATATCCTCGGTTCTTTATTTTCAACCTAATAAGAACCAAAATACAGTTTATTCAACCTAACCACGATAATTTAATTATCATAGAACATCGGCTACATGTTTCGGCTAATATGTAGCCATCATCAGCCTGACTAGGAAATATACAGGAAATATCACAGTTATTTTTGTTCTTGTAGTCAGCGCGAAGGTGAGTGTATATTAGCCGAAACATGTAGCTGATTAGTATGGTAAATAAATTGTGTTTAGACTGATTATATTGTACTTCTAATTATACTGAAAGTACAGCAGGGATGAATTGCTTTAGGATTATAATAGGAACGATTAATATTTGATTGTAGTGCTATCCCACTACTTTGCCATAGTTTGGGCGTCTATCATATCGAGGAACCAGGTTTCATACTCCGCGTTGATATCGGTCCCTATTCTTTGTTATCGGCAATTGTACCATAATTATTTCTACTTCGCCATCATCTTCAAATTTTTGGTCCCCAAGATTTTGTTTCTGCTCTGAAAACAGGCGATGATCGCCCGGCGCCCGATCGCAGTTGTTTTTGTATTGTTCCGGGTTTTCCTACTTACGAAATTTGACGTTATGCAAACTTTTTCCAGACTTAACCTGCTAACGGTCATTCATAGAAACTTGGAAGTTCCATGCCCGATTAACCTTTAGCCTTAAAATCGGGTGTATCTTTATTCTTTTAACTGTTTTCAGCATGGCAACAGCGCGAATCTTTGGGGTTGTATATGGCAAATACGCCTTAGTCTGAAAATATACAGGATAATGTATCACCTAATTGCGTCACTATGACATTAGGTTGCAGTTCGTGGCAGCTGCACCATATCGATTTGAAACGACTCAGTAAAAGTGGGAGTAATAAAATCATTCGTAACTTCTTGCTTGCGTGATCTTAGTCTTGTTTCTTGTTGTTCACTTCTTTCAGATGAGCTTCAAAAAAAAAATTGTACCTATTTGATATCTGCCCGTTTTTCATATGTTTGTCTTAGCCCTGTTGCTGTTGCACCACGCACCTTCTAAACAATGTCCTTCTAGGCGGTGATGCGTTTCGGCAGAAATTTACCGCTGCGACCGAGAAGTCTATAAACTATTTACAATACCACCTTCATTGCCTCGGTTCGTCAGCATGTTTTTGTGAGCCTGACTGTATCGGTGTTCCGCTGTTGTAGGGTGTTTGTGGTTTGGCTAACCTTTGCCTTACAGCGGCTCTATGTAATGGCGAAGTGACTGCACAGTAGAACAGGTAGAAGTGGTTTGTGCTTCCTATGAATCACGCGTAGGGGGTGGAAGTGTAAGCTAGTCTTTCTTAAGCTTTTGCCCTAAATCTGTATGAGTGGTTAGCTGAACGTTACCACCAAATTACACTCGAGAACCATCGGACCTGTGACTGGGTGGGCACCAAACCCGGTCTAGGGACAGCAGCGAAGACAATGGTCTCCATCTGTGCCAGGTATGGTACTCCAGTTCTGTCTTGGAGCGTATAGTCTAATCACTATACCAGCTCAGCAGCTCGACTGTCAGCTGCATAATAGGACTTGAGGAATATAAGATCGGAAGTTGAAAATTCGTGGATAAAATTTTCCATAATGCATGAAGCAGTTTTTATTCAGTTTAGACAATTTTCTAATTAGATCTTCTTAAAGATTTTTCGCGTAATCTTAAATTAACCATATATATAGACTTAAGGTTAATGCAAACGGAAGAGTAATGTAAGTTAAGCAATGTATTCAATTCGGAAATATTTGTCCACTCTGTACATAAGAGTTTAACTTATCAGATAATATATTACTTTCCTGTTTTCCAAGTCAACGTTATGGATATTTGCTTTATAAACAGTACTCTTTTGCAGATCCTTCTTTGTGCTGAAAACCGAACATGTTTTCAGCTTATGAGTGCTGTGAATGCTTTTATCCTAATCTGTGCATTTTCTATAAGATACTCTCTGTTGCGTATGTTCCACATTTAACTGTTTTGGAAAAGGACATGACCTGAGTTCTACAAGCAAACGAAATAATTCCTTGTGACAATTTGCAGGCGGAGGTGGTAAGTAGAATTTGACATGCTTTCGCTGTAGTCAAAGAGTTCTCCGCGTACATTCAACTTGTTTGTTCTAACGAAGTGGATATTCGTGTTCCGAACAGTTTAAATGAATATGACTGTAATTTGTTGGTATTTTCTATTCCAGCGAGTTATGTTCTATATGAAGTGTGTGTGTGTGTGTGTGTACACACACACATATATATTTATATATATATTTATTTATATATGAAGTGTGTGTATATATGTATATAAAAGTATTGGCGGACTGTTAGGGTTAATTACATTCAATTAGCAGAAGTTTATATGAAGGAGAATATGATATAAAGAACGAATGAATAATAATAATAATAATAATAATAATAAATTTAGTAGAAGGAGGGATAATATTAAAATAGGTCTTGTGGATATATTATTGGCATTGTGTGAAAGGGATTCATTTGATTCAGGATGGGGACCAGAGGTTATATCTTGTGGACCTGGTACTGTACCTTAGGGTTGCACAAAATGTGAAGAACGTTGTTACCAGATGAGGATCTGTCTAGCTTCTGAAGGATTCAGTTGCATAGGGTTAATTAGTTTAGTTATTTAATTGGCTAGATTAGTGTCTCCCAAACACATTTCTGTGCCTCTTTAGGCGTTCTGCGAGAAGTCGTGGAATAATAAATAAATAATCGCCAAAAAACCAAATGTCCCTCGAAACGTCACGAATCCCCTCCCGGAAATGGACAGTGCTGGAGTAATCTCCGGGCGCGAAAAACTGTTTCTTTTGGTTCCTCGGGGTCGGAAAAATTATTTAGGGAGTTTCTGCATTGAAAATGGGGTTGTCAAACACCAAGTTAGACTGCTTTTGATCTTTAATATACTGAACCCGTTGAATACACGTATTGAAATGAAAATGCACTATGTCTAACGCACTTTGTACCTCATAGAGAACACAGTGTTCTTCCATTAGAAAGACTAATCAGCTACTGTAGTGTAGGAAAGTTATGGCTGTGGTTTGTGCGAATCCTGCAGTACACCACACCACCGAGGTTAAAAATGAGTGGACCCATACCTCCACTCCCTCCATACGCTTGCATGGCCGGCACGGATACAGCTTTACCTTTACGTGCACAAAATGCCAAGTTTTTTCTGTTAAAACTGGCGATGTGTGCACTGAACAATATGCACTTAAGTTGATAACGTGATGTCCTGGTGGGAGTAGCCACTTGAAACGAAAACAGAACGGATGACGTAATTCGTATGTGTCGCGGCGCGGGGGTGTACGGTGTGTTTTAGCAACACGATAAGCAAAATATAGTTTCGTAGACCCTCCGAGAAAGTAAATTGATTTTTAAAAATTCCGTTTAGTTGTAAAAGTTTGGGAAAAAACAGGAAAATATTTTGAATGTATTGATATTTAATGCAGCTTTTCTACAAAGTACTGTGAACATATTAAGGACCACATCAGGAAGGCAAATTAAAATGTTTTTGGTTTTGAAGAAGCTGTGTGTGTGTGTGTGTGTGTGTGTGTGTGTGTGTGTGTGTGTCATAGCGAATATCTTGTTCCTGCTCATGTGATGCTGTATTGTGTGTGTGTGTGTGTACCGTACACTCGGTTTGCCGCTTCCACGGGCCAATGCTTGCATTGTTCTGGACGCTTGTTCAGAAAGACGGGGACCGCGGTTGGTTGTGCAACAGAACAATTCCCCACTCTTCATGACACGTTCCTGTCGCGGGGTGCAAGGTATCTTTGCCTTTTCTGGTGAAACTGCCTTCCACCAGCAAATACACTCTGTATTGTAAGACACGTGGTTACTTCGCTTTGCATTCTGTCCTTTTTTCGCTCTTTACGCACTGTCCCAGAGCCGTCAGTTCATACAGTTTCATACGTCAGTAGTTATGTCAAACATCGCGTGCATGCAAGTTTGTTTGCTTCCGAAGCGGATATTACGAGGTGTGGCATTAAGTAACGAGATTAATAAAAGGTACAAGACAATTCACAGTCAAACACAACTTATATATATATATATATATATGTTACTTTGAAAGTGACGACCGGGATGGCCTAACCGGTAGAGAGAGTCTCTACGGCCTGAACGGTCCGCGGATCGGTTCCTGGTGGGACGAGATTTTCTGTGCCTTTCCAGATCGGCCTCAAGGCACGCCCACCCTCTCTTTCAAGGGTTACCCGTTATTTCCCGGGGATAAAGCGGCCGGGCAAGGTGCTGAGTTTGTGAGTGGCTTGTAGTTAAATCTCTTCCTCCCCTCTGTGCCTTCATAGGCATGTCATGGTGTGACATTACCTTTACTCTGAATAGTGTACTTAATTATTAAAATTATGTAATTACATATTACCCCACCGTGCGTATTTTTGCGAAGAGTTGGGACTGGATTTTTCTGGCTTCGATAAGGATAAGTTGCAGGCTGTTGCAAATACAGTAAACAACCTGTCGTTTGTCACAAAGTGGGAGGGATTTCTTGATTAGCTGAGGAGCTTTTACCGATACTGACAGAGGAGTTTCCAGCTGACCTTGGCAATTGTTAGCACTGGGGAAAGCCGACCCTCCCTTGTTTGTGACCAATAACCGATGTGCTCCACTTAAAAATGTATTAGGCTGAAGTGCAGTCGTGTTTTATGTAGAAATTTGACTTTAGGCCTGTAGCAAACGAAACACTTGACAACAAATGACCAGTGTAACGAATTTGACACAGAGTTGGAGTTTTACGTGTTTGACTGGATTTCTGCCCCCCCCCCCCCCCCCCCCCCCCCCCCCCCCCCCGCCGCCTGCCGGCCTGGGGGCCGCACGCCCCGAGGCGGGGGGCGTCGGGGTGTTTTGGTGGGGGAGGGT
>Ga0123357_10010171_pt1 | contig 11941 bp, 13 predicted proteins | sample TergutEmb28metaG_FD_89873 | JGI IMG/M metagenome (GOLD analysis project Ga0123357, IMG submission 89873) | Embiratermes neotenicus P4 segment gut microbial communities from Petit-Saut dam, French Guiana - Emb289 P4 | ecosystem: Host-associated > Arthropoda: Insects > Digestive system > Gut ...
GCTCCAGTACGAGTGCACCGTGCGCCACTTGGGAAAGTCGCTGGGCAGTGCACGCCACTGGCAGCCTGTGCGCAGCAGGTACAGCACCGCACAGAACACCTCATACAGATTCACTTTGCGCGGTGCGGTCTTCCTGCGCGCACTCTCCAGCAGCGCCCTGATCTGCTCGAACTGCTCTGGCTTGATATCGCTTGGGTAGCCTTTTCTCATCCCGCGAGCTTCTCACAGAAGCTAGAGACTTTGAACAGGTTCTCAGACGGTCTCAGCCTGCGAACTGAAGCTGTGTGGACGGTTGGCGATTACTTCGTTGGTGTGATTGCCTTATTTTTCTGTTGCTTTTTCTCAGCGTCGATCGCTTGAAAAACTTCGCGTGCGTTGCGAAAAGCGTCTATGCCAGCTGGCACGCCGCAGTAGATCGCTACTTGCAAGAAGATTTCGCGAATTTCCTCTTTCGTTACGCCGTTGGTGAGCGCACCACGCACGTGCAACTTCAATTCGTGCGGGCGGTTCAAGGCGCACAACATCGCCAAGTTCAGCATGCTGCGCGTTTTTTTCGGCAGGCCATCGCGCCCCCACACCTCGCCCCAGCACCACTCGGTGGTGAGCTCCTGCATGGGCTGGTTGAAGCTGTCGACCGATTGGAGCGACGTCTCGACGTACTCGGCGCCAAGCACCGATTTACGAATTTCGAGGCCACGTTTGAACAGTTCCGTATTTTTCATGATGTGCTTGCCTTGTTTCCTTTGTGTTTGCAGCTTAACCGCGAACTTCCACGCCGGCCCAGCCTTCGCAGACTTTCACGATGTCCGTGAAGTCCGCTGCAGGACCACACTGTGCCAGCGTGATTGTCAGCATCTCGCGCACCGAGGCGCCCACAACCATGGGCACGCCCATATGCTCGGCTTCGTCCACGCACAGACGGACATCCTTGAGCGCCAGCGCTGCCGCGAAACCAAGGTTGAACGTGCGGGGCAGCACGCAGCGCGGAAATTTATCGGCGGATGCCGTGTTGCGACCAGAGCCGGCATTGATGACGTCGAGCATAACCTTCGGGTCAATCCCCGCCTTCACGCCCATGACGATAGCCTCGGAGGTGATGGCCACAGCAGCAGCCGACATCACGTTGTTGGCCAGTTTCACTGTCTGCGCTTGGCCTGCATTCGGGCCGACGAAAAAGGGCTTGCCGAAGTTCTGCAGCATCGGTTCGAGTGAGTCATACATCTCACGCTTGCAGGAAACCATGACGGCGAGAGTTCCTTTCACGGCGCCGGTGACTCCGCCGCTCACTGGCGCATCCACGTACTCGATGTCGTGAGCACGCAGCCCCTTGGCGACCCGTGTGGCGGCGTCTGGGCCGATAGTGGACAGATCCACCACCGCCTTTAACTTCCTGCCACCGACAAGTCCGGTTGCTCCCAGAGCCACTTGCTCGACGATGTCGGGCGTGGGCAAACTCAAAATGACGATCTCCACCTTGCTTGCCAACTCGGCGGGAGTGGCGACGCGGGTGGCGCCGAGAGCCACTGCGCGGTCGGCAGCCGCATCGTCGCGGTCGCAGACGTAAAGCTGGTGGCCCGCGGTGATGAGGCGGCTTGACATCGGCCCCCCCATGTTACCGAGGCCGATGAAACCCAAGGTTGCTTTGTTCATTGAATCTCCGTTGGTTTAACTTGCCGCGCCGACCCCGGCGTGGCTTGAATCATTACTCGCTAGGCCTTAGGCACATGGCCTTGACCACTTCGGCCACGCGCGCGGTGTTGCGTCCGATGCATAGTGCGCATAGCATCTGATCCACGTTCTTGGTGCAACCGCGCCTCGGCGGCCAACTGCTCCAAGCCCTTGAGCTCGGGACTGCTGATCACCTGCGAGAGCGCAGCGGCCAGCCCGTCACCGCTATCTATTGGCGCAATCGCCATTGCTCCGATGAATCTTTTTACCATTGTTTGTCGCCAAATTTGGTTGTAGTACGTTACGCAGGATGCTACGCTCATGCATACTGGTTCGAATGCTGCATTTCGACATACCTGATCTACGTTTCGTGTATACATTGCGGTATTGAGACGGCCATGGAACTTCATCAACTCAAAGCGTTCATTGCTATCGCCGAATCAGGTACGTTCTCACGCGCCGCATTGCGCTTGGCGACCACCCAACCAATCCTCAGCCGCAAGGTGAAACAGTTGGAGAGCGAGTTGGGCACGGAGCTTTTTCATCGCAATGGTCGCGGTGTTGTGCTCAGCGAAGCAGGGAAACTGCTGGAGCAGTACGCACATGGCATTCTTGAAACGACCGATAGCGCACGTACAGCGATTCAGGCGCTGGGTATCTCGCCCGTCGGTCAGGTGGTTATTGGCATGCCTTCCTCTATTGCTACAGTGTTGGCTGTGGATCTGGTGCGCGAATTTCGCCAAGCCTTTCCAAACGTTTCGCTCAGAATCATGGAGGGCTACAGTGGTCACGTCATGGAATGGCTGACTGCAGGGAGGCTTGACGTTGCCATCCTCTATAACGCGCCTGGGCTGCAGGTAAACACTTTGCGGACGGATTTGTTCCTGACGGACGAACTGTTTTTGATTGGTGCGGTCAATGATCGTGCGCGTCTCAGTGCCAAACCCGTGTCGGTCTCACGGCTCGCACAAATTCCGCTGATATTGCCAAGTCGTCCACACGGTATTCGCGTGCTTGTTGACAATGCGCTGGCTACACTGGGGAAGAAAGCCAATGTGCAGTTGGAGATCGATGCCATGCACACCATGCTAAACTTGGCAGAGAAAGGTCTCGGTTACACAATCCTTTCGGCATCAAGCGTGTTGGATTTGCTGCGCGCCAAGCGCGTACGAATTTGGCGCTTGGTCGAGCCAACCATTACCCGCTCATTGGTGATTGCGACAGCCACGCAACGGCCTTCAACCAAGCCAGTACGCACGATCACAATGATATTCAGGCAGCAAATGGGAATGCTGCTGCACGAAGGTCGCCAAACAGCTACGGCAGAAATCCATAGTCTGTCATGAGTTTACAACCTGAATAATTCCAGCAGCGGTGGATCAGACTTATTTGATCGGCCCGATTATAGTTACTGCCAGCAACGTACTTGACGTTTATTCATTTGTGTTGGTTTGGGGCGACGTCCAGCCGAACGATCTTTCCTCGCAGGGCCGGCGAAGGAGCAGGATAGCGGTGCATGACGAGTGGATCATGACCCGGCACAATATGTGCAGGCGAATCAGCCAAGTTGCGCGCAATACTGTGGCCTTCCAGCATATCGCCAATGTTGTATACGGCGGGAAATGGTATGCCTTTATCGATATTTCCATACAGATGCGTTGCATCCGAGGCCAGAACAACCCAACCGCGTTGGGTCCACACACGCACAACTTGCAGCCCATCGGTGTGGCCACCTACAAGATGTAGCGACAAGCCAGGAGCCAAATTGGCTTGACCTTGATGGAACACGATACGGTCATTGTATAGCTTGCGCACAAAAGTGACGATATCTTCGACATAATAAGGATGACGCAGCGTGGGATGACACATGCAGCGCCCGGTTGCATAGGCTGATTCAGCACATTGAACATGAAAAGTGGCTGCAGGAAAATCATCGAGCGTGCCAGCATGATCGTAGTGCATGTGGGTAATTATGACGTTGCGAATAGATGCAGCGTCTACATTCAGCAAGGCCAGTCCTTGGGAAGGACGCATCAGTAGTGTGCGTCCGCGCTGGGTGGCTGCTTCCTGGCCGAAGCCCGTATCGACCAGCCAGGTTTCGGTGTCATTCCGGATCAACCAGACGAAGTAGTCGAGGTTGGAGTCAGCGTCATGGAAATCTACAGGCCCGATATAGTTGTCTGCAGCTCGGCGGCCATCGTGATAAGCATAGCGAATGGCGTAAACCTCGAAGGGCTGGCCTGGAGTGTTGGGATTTGAGGAAGGTACAATGTGTGTATTCATGATGGCGCCTGATGAAAAAAGCGTGCGAAGGGTAGATAATTTTACTTGTGACAAGCATTACCTGATCGGCCCAAACGGTACCGGCAAAGGCAGGGCCGCGCTGCTCCAAGGTCATGTCGGTGGTGTTGCCTAGAGTATGTCAATGGCTCTTCTTGGCGTTCCTGTTAAAAATCCACATCGCGCGTTTCCGGTCCCATGCCGGCACCTATTGTTGCAATGATAGCGCCGATGATCAATAGTACGGCTGGGGCCACGCCAGCGGGGACGACACCAGAGAGCCAGTTAATATAGAACGCATAAAAAGAAGGCAAGATGACCGATAAGCTGTAGCCAACGCCGAAGCCAGTGGCGCGTACATCAGTGTGGAATCGTTCGTTGACATAGCTGAGGATGACTCCCCAAGGGGAAGTCACCAATATCGACAATGCGCAGACCAGCAGGATGATCATCGGAAACGATAGATTTTTCACGGTCATCAATGCGTAAAGAATAACTGCGCCCAACGTGGCAATGGCGGGGCCAGCGATAAGAAAGAAACGCCTGCGGCCAATCCGCTGGCCCAGCATACCAGAGCCGATGTAGCTGAAGATCAACAACGCATACGCAATCATCAATGTGGTTGTCAGATGGAAACTGTCCAGATGCAAGGTGTGCATCAGCAGTCCAGTAGGCAGGAAGATGGTAATCATATTCTGCGTGATCCAGAAACCTGACATCATCAGCAATACCTGCAACAATGCCAAGCCGCTGCGCCCACGCAGCAAATCCATCAACGGCATTTTCGTGGTGTTATCGACTGATTCTTGTTTTACTTCGGTTTCCCAGATTTCTGACTCAGATACTTTATGTATGTAATACAGCGTCAACAGACCTGCCAGCAGCGCGCCAATCAAAAATGGAATGCGCCAGCCCCAGACAGCATAGGGCGAGCCGGGACCATTCAATGGAAACAAGGCGAACATCAGCATCGCCATCATATTGATTGCTACGTAGGCAGCTGGGAATGAAGAAAGGATCAGTCCGCCGACAAAGCCACGATGCTCCTTGCGCGAATATTCCAGAGCCAACGGTATCGCCCCGGTGTAGCCGCCACCCAGAAAAATTCCGTCGATGAATCTCAGTAGCACCAGCAGCAGGTATGAGGCGAGCCCAATACTCTCGAAGCCTGGCAGTAACCCGATCAGCAGCGTCACCACGCCAAAACCGCCGACAGAGTAAATGGACGCTTTGCGTCGGCCAATGCGATCAGCAATGATCCCGAACAGCAGCGCACCCACAGGTCGCCCAAGCAATGTCGTAATGAACACCAGCGAAGCCAGGATGGCTTCGGTGGCTGGCGACAGTCCCTTGGGTTGAAAGTAAAACATCACTGGCGCCATGACTACCACCGGCAAGTAGATGTCGAACATGTCGATGAATTCCGAGAAGATTGCGCCTTTGATCGCATTCTTGCGTTTTTCATCGACTGTCAAATTGAGTGGTATCGACAGTGATGGTGTATTGATATTTTGTGCGGTATCCACGGTTGTCTCCTTGTAATCTGATATGGCATAGTGTTCTGCAAATGCAGGGCGATTGCAATCTTTGTCGTTGTAAAGGCTGCTGCGCAAGATGGTGTTCAAAACACCGTACAATCCACATCCACCATGAGCGTGTCCAAACTGCACCCGTCTCAAACGCTTTTTAGTTTAGCTCTGGCTGTTGCCGGGCAGTTGTTGCCCTTCAGGTTTAATTTATTTGGCTCTCATATTTCTTTGACTGCTTGCAGGCACACACGGCTTCACCCAGAGGCTGCAACTGCGCCATTTGCAGGCTGCTCCAGGTCATGCTGACTGTGTTACTCAGCCTTGGCGCCTGCAGCTTTGATAATGGGATCCCACCGCTTGAGCTCGGCGTCTGTGCGTTGACGCAGGGCTTCTGACGTCAAGCGATCTCCTTGCGGGATGACAACGCCCATCTCCGTGAAGCGCTGTATTACACTGGGGTCACTCAAGGCAAGCTGGATGGCCTTGTTCAGCCGTTCAATAACAGCAGGTGGCGTCCCCTTTGGCGCATAGATACCGTGCCAGACAGCGAGTTCAAAACCTGGAAGACCAGATTCTGCAAATGTCGGAACATCAGGCATGATGGAAATTCGCGTCTTGGTGGCCATTGCGATCGCTTTGAGGTTGCCGTTCTTGATGTACGCGCCGGTTGCCACTGGCTGGTCGCAGATCAAATCGACGTTACCAGCTACAAGATCCAGCAATGCCGGGCCAGTACCGCGGTAGGGAACCATTGTGGAAGCGGTGTTCGCCACCTGATTGAAGAGCATGGCGCACAGATGCGATGTGGATCCAATGCCTGCATGAGAAAAGCGCACTTCATTCGGCTTCTCTTTCATGAATTTGATTAGTTCCGTAACGGTAGCTGGCGCAAAGTTTTTGTTGCGCACCAAGATCATCGGCACATCCCCCACTGCCGCTACTGGCTCTAGGTCCTTGGAAACGTCGTACGGCAGCTTGGAGTAAAGAGCTGGCGCTGTCACCAAGCCCATGTTATGCAAAAGGATGGTATAGCCATCAGGTTCCGATCGAACCACACGCGCCGTCCCGATGGTTCCTCCTGCGCCGCCTGTGTTATCTACAATCACCTGTTGACCCAGCTTTTTCGTCATCGCTTCGGCAAGGATTCGAGCTAGCATGTCGGTTGATCCCCCAACTGCATAGGGAACGACCATCATGATTGGTCTGGCCGGGAACTCAGCAGCCGAAGCAAACGAAGCCAGAGCAATAACGCCTGCGATGAGACCTTGGAAAATTCCTCGCATGTTGTCTCCTTAAGATTCATTGAGTATGGATAAGCAATCGTATTTTTAGTAATTCATGAGCGCATTCAAATTTCATATTGTTCGTCAGATACATTCTCCTGCCAGTTTGTTTTTCCAATGGAAATGGCCAAGTGGATCATGTAGCTGTCTGAGCTGGCGCCATGCCAATGCCGCTCGCCCGGTGAAATCCAGACGAAATCGCCTGCTCGAATCTGCTGAGGTTTACCGCCTTCCGCGCACACCCAGCCACTACCTGCGGTGACTTGCAGTAGCTGACCGGCATCGTGTGTGTGCCAGTGGGTGCGACCGCTGGGAGTGAAGAACACGTTGTTTACGGTGACGCCGTCGGTGGTGGGCATGACGGCATCACCCCACACGGTGCCAGTGCAGTTGCTCTTTCTGTTCTCGGAAGCGATGCCGCTTGCACGGCCATGGATGACTTTCATGGGGATCCTTCTTTCATGATGGTCCTAGTGCACAGGGAAAAAACCCACTGGGCTGAGGAACTGGTTTTCGATACGTTCCAAGATCGGCTTTTCGGCCTCGCTTTCGGCACGGCGTGCGATCCACTCGGGATCTGCCTGGAAGGCATTCCACTTGGCTTCACGCTCGGCCATATCCACCCACTCCAGCAGGTACATCAGCTCGTGGTTGCTGCGGCCGACTTGGGTCGTCCAGAACCCGATCGGGCGGATGCCGTGTTTCTTGAAAAATCCGAGTGTGTGTTTGGTGAAGCGCTCCTGCAAAGCAGGCAAACGTCCCGGGCAGCAGCGGTAGATGCGTTGTTCAATGATCATGCCGGTGTCCTTTTGAAGCATGATAGACAGCCAACCCGTCTGTGAAACAGCGCTTGGGACATACCAGACTGCGCGCGGCGCACATACCGCTTGGCCTCATAGGGTGGGATCGCGATACTGCAATGCCCCACTTTGGAGCCACCATGAAATCCCCGACTTACACCAACTACATCGGTGGCGAATTCGTCGCTGCCCTCGACGGTCGCACCTTTGCAGCGACCAATCCCACGACCGGTCAACCATGGGGAACCTTTGCCGACTCGGGCAGACCCGATGTCGATCGCGCGGTTCGCACAGCGGCTGCTGTGTTCGATGGCACTTGGGGGAAATTGTCGCCAACACGTCGCGGGCGACTCCTGATGGCTTGGGGAGAAAAGATCGCTGCTGATGCAGAGCACATTGCCCGCCTGGAGACCGCTCAGAACGGCAAGCTGATGGCCGAGATGCGCGCTCAGGCGAACGTCGTCCGGGATTGGCTGTACTACTTTGGCGGGCTATCCGACAAAGTGGAAGGTCGCGTGATTCCGCTCGATCGCCAGAGCGTGTTCAATTACACGCTGCGTGAGCCGCTGGGCGTTATTGGCATCATCGTGCCTTGGAACTCCCCCACCTTTCTGACCATGATGAGCGCCGCTCCGGCGCTAGCTGCGGGTAACACGATCGTAGTCAAGCCATCCGAGGTGACATCAGCGTCTGCTTTTGAACTGGTCCGCTTGGCCGAAGAGGCGGGTATTCCACCCGGCGTGATCAACGTGGTGACTGGCGCACGCGAAACGGGGGAGGCTCTCGTCGATCACGAATGCATTGCCAAGATATCTTTTACCGGCAGCGAAGTTGGCGGTCGCGCAATTGCGGCGCGGGCAGGCAATCGTCTCGCCAGTTGTACGCTGGAGTTGGGCGGTAAAAGCCCCAACATCGTGTTTGCGGACGCGTCATTGGATCACGCCGTAGCCGGCGTACTCTCTGGCATCTTCGCAGCAGCCGGGCAGACATGCATCGCTGGCTCTCGTGCCTATGTGCACGCCAGTATTTACGACCAGGTAGTAGATCGCTTGCTGCAGCGCGCACAGAAAATCCGCTTGGGCGACCCGTTGCTTGCCGAAACGCAGATGGGGCCTGTAGCAACTGCCAGGCAACTGCAAAAGGATATGAGCATGGTGGACCGCGCCATCAGCGAGGGCGCGGAACTGCTGTGCGGAGGCAAGCCAGCAGAAGTGGCGGGGCTGGAGGGCGGATTTTTCTTTCAGCCCACGATCTTGCACAACATGCGGTCGGACAGCTACCTGATGAACGAGGAAGTATTTGGGCCGGTACTGAGCTTGGCTCGTTTCACCGACGAGGACGAAGTAGTGAAACTCGCCAATGGAACCCGATTCGGCTTGGCCGCTGGTGTTTGGACACGCGACGTGCGTCGCGCACACATGATGGCGCGACGGTTGCAAACAGGTACCGTCTGGATCAATACATACCGTGCGATGGCGTTCAATTCACCGTTCGGAGGCTACAAGATGAGTGGCATTGGCCGGGTCAATGGGGCTGAGGCGATCGATCAGTTCCTCCAGACCAAGAGTGTCTGGTGCGAACTGAGCGACGAAATCCAGGACCCGTTCGTGTTGAAGGTCTAATCGAGTCACATTCAGCCTTGAGATATACGGAACGGTCTGCAATCAGGAAGAAGCCGACCGCGACATCCCCAAGCTGCTGGCCGTGCCAGCGGCGAAGCGGTTTCTGAGCATCGAGCCGATGCTGGGGCCGATTGACATTAGCTTTGCAATGCCGTGGCGCATGAATGGCCCGCTGCTGAACACTCGCATTGACTGGGTTATCTGCGGCGGCGAAAGCGGCCCGCACGCCCGCCCGATGCACCCGGACTGGGTGCGCAGCCTGCGCGACCAGTGCCAGGCGGCAAGCGTCCCATTCTTTTTCAAGCAGTGGGGAGAGTGGACGCCCGCCGGAGATTGGTATGGCGACCATCCGGTTTCATTGCCAGTACGGGGGCTGGGGCCTAACGGTTGGACTGACGATGAGCTGGTATGCGCGGATGACGATGAATACGTCGTCCGCATCGGCAAGAAGTCCGCCGGGCGGCTGCTGGACGGGCGCGAGTGGAATGAAGTGCCGACATGATCGCCACCGCCTCGTGTCCTGACTGCGCCGAGGCGCAGAGCAATCCCTGCACCGGCCACTTCCACGCGGGTTGCCCGGAGTGCGATGCCCGCGCGCTGGCGGGGTCGCCGCAGTTTTTCAACGCCACGCGCGCCGGGGACTTCACGGACGATTACCGTGAGCTGCTGGAGCGCGTGTTTGGGGATAACTGGCCGGCCGGGCACGCCCGCGCGAAGGTGTGGGCGCGGCTGATTGCCGAGTGCCGCGCCAAGGCTGGGGGCGCGCCATGAAGACGCTGGAAGACCTGCGCCAGCGCTGCGTGGTGGATGGGCAGGATGGTTGCTGGCTGTTCAAGCCGACGCGCGCGTATGTGAATGCGCCGGTGATGAATGGCGTGCCGCGCTCGATGCAGCCGCGCCGGGCGGCCTGGCTGCTGGCCGGCGGCAGGCCGCTGGCCTCGGGCTACCGGGTTTTTGGTTTGTGCGGCACGCCGGGGTGCGTGAACCCGGAGCACCTGCGGGCGCTGACGCCGGCCGAGCATGGGCGGCGGGTGACTTCCGCGCAGACCTACAAGGGCAACGCCAGGCGGGTGCTGGCCGTGCGGGCGGGGGGCCGCCAGCGGGCCAGTCTGACGCCGGAAATGATCCGCGAGATTGCGGCTTCGCCTGAGACTGGGTTGCGGCTGGCGGCGCGCTTTGGCGTGTCGGACACGACGATCAGCAAGGCGCGGCGCGGGCAGTATGCGTGCTATGCGGCGGCGGCTAACCCGTGGGCGGGTTTGATGGGGTGACCGGCGGTTCGATGACTTTTTATTTTATAGCTTGCCGCGCTTTGTGTGCCTAGATTTCAGATGTGCTTATATCTGAAATCTGCAACACGCAAGCGCTGTCAGCTTATTTTTTTATAGCGAGAGTTGGCGCCGGTTTGTCTGGCAGGCAGTAGTCGGCCCAGTCCTGCATGAGGGCGGCGCGCTTGGCCAGCAGGTCGCCGCGGCGGTAGGCGGCTTCTGTCTTGTCTTTGATGGCGTGGGCGAGGGCCATTTCGACAACCTCACCGGGGTAGCTGGTGGTTTCGGCGGCCCAGTCGCGGAAGGTTGAGCGGAATCCGTGCGGCACGCAGGGCGCTTCCATGCGGCGCAGGACGGCGGTGATCGTCATGTCGGACACAGGCCTGTTTTTTTTGCGCGAGGGAAAGACCAAGTTGCAGTCGAGGATGACGGGCTGGGCGCGCAGCAGGGCGACGGCCTGGCGCGACAGGGGGACGCGGTGCTCGCGCCCGGATTTCATGCGGCCCTCGGGGATGGTCCACAGCGCCCGTTCCAGGTCGAATTCTTCCCAGGTGGCCAGGCGGACTTCGCCGGAACGGGCCGCCGTCAGAATTTGCAGCATCAGCGCGCGGGCGCCCTGCCCGTCTGCCTGGTCAACCCGTTGGATCAGGGCGGGCGCCTCGGGCACGGGGACGGCCCTGTGGTGCTTGACCCGCTTCGTCTTTTTGGGGCTGGCCAGCAGCTGGTCGAGGTGGCCGCGCCAGCGGGCCGGGTTGGGGCCGGATCGGCTGCCGCGCACGGTGGCCCAGTCGAGCACGGTTTCGATGCGGCCGCGCACGCGGGTGGCGGTTTCGGTTTTTGTGGCCCAGATGGCCTGGAGCACCGTCATGACGTGCGCGGTGTCGATTTCTGCCACGTCGAGCGCACCCATGACCGGCGCGGCGTAGGTGGCCAGTGTGTTGACCCATTGCTGGCGGTGTTTGGGGCTGCGCCACTCGGCCTCGCGGGCGGTAATGCACAGCTCGCAGGCGACCGCGAATGTTAGCCGCTTGGCGTTGGCCAGCGCGGCGCCACGGCGCTGGGCGCGGCGCTCATCGATGGGGTCGTGCCCGGTATGGATGCGCCCCTTTTCCGCGCGCGCCAGCTCGCGCGCCATGGCCAGGGTGACGGCAGGGTAACTGCCAAGCCCCATACGCCGGCGCTGGCCAGCCAGGGCGTAGCGCAGCACCCAGGCGCGAGACGCCCCTTCAACCCGCAAATACAGCCCTTGCGCCCCACCCACGGCGTGCGCCCCGTCCACGCGCAGGCGCGAAACTTCGAGCGAGGAAAGCTCACGGGCGGTTTTGGGCATGGCGGCGGCAGGCGTTCTCGTAGGCCATCCTGTAGGCCATCCCGCGCGGACTTGTGCGGAATGTTGCGGTACGTTATGGCCGCACGATCATACGACACCACATAGAGAAACGGCCCCAAATGGGGCCGTTAAGGATTGTCTTAATTTGTTATTCTGGCGGA
>Ga0123357_10010173_pt1 | contig 11941 bp, 10 predicted proteins | sample TergutEmb28metaG_FD_89873 | JGI IMG/M metagenome (GOLD analysis project Ga0123357, IMG submission 89873) | Embiratermes neotenicus P4 segment gut microbial communities from Petit-Saut dam, French Guiana - Emb289 P4 | ecosystem: Host-associated > Arthropoda: Insects > Digestive system > Gut ...
CATACATACATACATACATACAAACATACATACATACATACATACATACATACATACATACATACATACATACATACAAACATACATACATACATACATACATACATACATACACACAAACACATTAGGCAGAAAGTAATCAATGTCACTGCAAAAATTTACATTAATCTAACCTGAAATGTGAGCGAAAACACTAACATGTTATCCTGTATTGTGAGCGATGAAACTAACACGCCATTCTGAATTGTGAGCGATGAAACTAACACGCCATTCTGAATTGTGAGCGATGAAACTAACACGACATTCTGAATTGTGAGTGATGACACTAACACTACATTCTGTAATGTGAGCGATGATACTCAAACAAATTTCTGTAAATTGAGCGATTACACTAACACCAAATTCTGTAATGTGAGCGATGACACAAAAACAATATTCTGTAATGTGAGCGATGACACTAACACAACATTCTGTAATGTGAGAGATGAAACTAACACGTCACTCTGTATTGTGAGCGAAGACATTAACAAAATATTTTATAATGTTAGCGATGACACTAACAAATCATTCTGTAACGTGAGCGATGACACTAACACGTCATTCTGTATTGAGAGCGATGACAATAACACAACATTCTGTAATGTGAGCGATGACACTAACACGTCATTCTGTATTGTGAGCGATGACACTAACACACCATTCTGTAATGTGAGCGATGACAATAACACAACATTCCGTAACGTGAGCGATGACACTAACACGTCATTCTGTATTTAGAGCGATGACACCAACACAACATTCCATAATGTGAGCGATGACACTAAAACAACATTCTGTAATGTAAGCGATGACACTAACAAGTCATTCTGTAATGTGACCGATGACACTAACACGTCATTCTGTATTGTGAGCGTTGACACACAACATTCTGTAATGTGAGCGATTAGACTAAAATAACATTCTGTAATGTGAACGATGACACCAACACTTCATTCTTTATTTGAGCGAAGACATTAATAAAATATTCTATAATGTTAGCGATGACACTAACACATCATTCTGTAACGTGAGCGATGACACCAACACGTCATTCTGTATTGAGAGCGATGACAATAACACAACATTCTGTAATGTGAGCGAAAACATTAACACATCATTCTGTAATGTGACCGATGACACTAACACGTCATTCTGTATTGTGAGCGATGACACTAACACGTCATTCTTTATTGTGAGCGATGACACTAACACAACATTTCGTAATGTGAGCGATGACACTAACACGTCATTCTGTATTTAGAGCGATGACACTAACACAACATTCTATAATGTGAGCGATGACACTAACACAACATTCTGTAATGTGAGCGATGACACTAACACGTCATTCTGTATTGTGAGCGATGACATTAAAACGTCATTCTGTATTGTGAGTTATGACAATAACACAACATTCTATAATGTGAGCGATGACAGTAACACATTATTGTGTAATGTGAGCGATGACACTAACACGTCATTCTGTATTGTGCGGGATAACAAACAACATTCTGTAATGTGAGCGATGACACTAACATGTCATTCTGTATTTGGAGCGATGACTCTAACACAACATTCTTTAATGTGAGCGATGACACTAACACAACATTCTGTAAGGTGAGCGATAACACTAACACTACATTCTTTATTGTGAGCGATGACACGAACACAACATTCTATATTGTTAGCGATGATACTAACACATCATTCTGTAATGGGAGCAATGACACTAACACGTCATTCTGTATTGTGTGCGATGACACTAACACGTCATTCTGTATTTGAGCGATGACATTAACACAACATTCTATGATGTGGGCTATGACACTAACACAACTTTCCGTAATGTGAGCTATAACACTAACACGTCAATCTGTAATGTGGGCAATGACACTAACACCTCTTTCAGTATTGTGAGCGATGACACTAACACGTCATTCTGTATTTTGAGCGATGACATTAACACAACATTCTATAAGGTGAGCAATGTCACTAACACAACATTCTGTAATGTGAGCGATGACACTAACACAACTTTCTGTAAATTGAGCGATGACACTAACACAACATTCTGTAATGTAGCGATGACACTAACACGTCATTCTATAATGTGAGCGATGACTGAAACACGTCAATCTGTATTGTTAGCAATGACACTATCACAACCTTCTATTATGTGAGCTATAACACTAACACATCATTCTGTAATGTGAGCGATGACACTAGCACGTCATTCTGTATTGTTAGCGATAACACTACCACAACATTCTGCAATGTGTTTGGTGACACTAACAAGTCATTCTGTGTTGTGAGCGATGACACTAACACAACATTCTATAATGTGATCGATGACACTAACAGAACTTTCTGTAATGTGAGCGATGACACTAAATCTTCGTTCTGTATTTTGAGCGATGACACTATCACATCATTCTGTAATGTGAGCGAAAACACTAACACGTCATTCTGTAATGTGAGCGATGACACTAACACGTCATTCTGTATTGTGAGCGATGACACTAACACGTCATTCTGTATTGTGAGCGATGACACTAACACACCATTCTGTAATGTGTGCGATGACACTAACACAACATTCCGTAATGTGAGCGATGACACTAACACGTCATTCTGTATTTAGAGCGATGGCACTAACACAACATTCTATAATGTGAGCGATGACACTAACACAACATTCTGTAATGTGAGCGATGACACTAACACGTCATTCTGTATTGTGAGCGATGACATTAACACAACATTCTGTATTGTAAGCGTTAACACTAACAAAAAATTCTGTAATGTGAGCGTTGATAATAAGAAAATTTTCTGAAATGTGAGCGATAACACAAAACATTCTCTAATATTAGCATTGACACTATCACTCTATTCTGTAGTGTGAACGATCATACTAACGCAACATTCGCAATGTGCTAAAGCACGAAATTTTTCCCCCTACTTTGCAGAGGGAGTTAAAAATTTTCACTCTCCTAAAGCAAGAATTATATATATGTCCTACGTTTGTACAGACAGTTCAAATTATCTCAGCAATAAACAACACTGAACTCAAGACAGAACCTACATTCATTATCCTAATTGCCGGAATTAAATGAGAAATAGAGAATGCGAAATAATCATCACTAGTTGCTGGAACATATCTCCATTCGCCCCTCAAAGATTTTCGTTGCTACTCTTCTCTCCAAGTTATTTCCCGGAAACCGGCTTCCATGTATCATCTCATTAGGTTGTTGAATCTCTCCAGAAGCGGATTTCCCTTCTTAAAAATCTATTTAACCAGCATAACCTACGCTTTCATCAAAGGAGCATACTATTTTACCGACTCCTTCTGTCCCCAATTCCCTAACGACTTAATTAACAAAACTTATATTCTGAATTATACAGATGTATCTTTTAGTTATCATTCGTTCAATACATTTCCGTTCATCGCTGCAGTCTTCCTTAATTTCCTTACGTTCGAGGAACCTATCGTATTTTGGGTACGGTATAGTTTCTTTGACAAACTGTGAAGCTGGTTGGTGGCCATAAACTACGTTCGAATCGAGGAGGTCTTCAAATTTTCTAACTCCTTTTCATATTTCGTTTCAACCAGATAAGAAACTAATAATGCTTGGAATACAGTGCTCATAGCGAAACAAAAACAGACGTACAGAAGAAGAAAACTCTGAGGTTAGAAGTTGTGGCTAGCTGTGGAAGAGACAATCCCACATCTATAGTCCAAGCGTTGTGGAAACAGCAGGATAATGGTTGATAAATGTGTTTCTCATTACGTAAAGACCGTTAGGATCCATTCCCGGCACACCGGAACACAGCTCTTGTTAGCAGCAGCAAAAGACCAATTGTCAACCACAAAGACAGCGAGAATATTGTCAGTACCATTTCCGAAACAGGAATAGCTTTTGGAGGGGGAAGAAACATTTAGTCACTGAAATATTCATAGGGTACTGTGAAGTTGAATAAAGATATCACAACGACGGGTATCAAATGAATGAGTCCGGTTAAAACGTCAGACAAACCCTCATTTAGATCACCAAATTATTTTAAACAGAAACCTGAAGATGGTGCAAGGGAAGTTGTTGTGAGGTTCATTTTCTCACAAACCAATTGAACTATCTAAATCGAGAATTGTTTTGCTTTACGAGCCTTCCTGTAATCATTCTCCCTTGAATTTTCTGTAATATTCACACAGAGGACTTTTGCTAACACACCAAATTTAATGTGTAAACCTACGAAATTCTTTGGAACTTTTGCAGTATACAGATGTGCATTTAATGAAAAATTTCCATTATTTTCAAAGATATTCATCTAGCAGTTTGATGGCTTATAACTCTCCAAACCTACCAAAGATTAAAGGGAACCAAGTGTAAAAGTTCAGCTGTCAGCTGCTGTTGTCTTTGTGGTGTTCATAGAATGCAGCGGACTTAATGGTAATTGGTTTGGGAACAAGACCACCACGTTGACAATTCTGGCCACCTGCCACAATATAGAACATAGGTGAGCGGCCAGTAAATGTGCTGAGACATTGTTCATGTCAGTTACCACAACAAGGGTTCTTCATCTAGGGTTCCACGATGTGCTGTCTTTCAGAGTTTCCAGCTGATTTTCAAGCGCCTCGTTTAAGCTGCCCTCCTCTCCGTTCCACACTAACAAAATGTAACTCTGCTGTAAAACTGATGTGTCTGCAGTGTCTTCTCCGTTTGGTCGGAACAGTTCAATCGGCCATCTTGTCACCTCGTGTAACTTTCCCAGCAATACGCTCACCGTCTGCAGTTCGTCTCTCCGTGGCAGAGGATCACTGCGTGCGACGTCCGGAATTGTGCGTGCAATCGAGAGGACGAGAAGATTTCTTGGTGCGAAGTGTCTGTGTGTAACGATCCAAACACACAGGACAGTATGCACCTGGTCTGTGGTAAGTTTGTTGGGTGTCAACGCTACGGCAGCTTGAGTGACCGCAGTCAGCAACAACATCTGCAGCATGCTAACGGACATGTTGTCTGTTGTCATCTCTAAAGAGAAGGACATTGGCATTTAGAATTCAGATAAACATCTGACTTCGAAACATAATACGGCTTTGAATAATAACCCGAAGCAAAATTCTATTGGAACGTGAGGACTTGCAGCTTGTTAAAACGTGCGGAAATTTTCTGTTTTCCAAATTCATTCCTCTACGCGTACAGTGACCGTAGAAAGTCCCTCGCAAGTGCTATTAAATGACTCCAAGTGTGTACGGCGTCACACTCAACAGGCGACAGCCATCACAGTGAATGGCATCAGAGACACAAATTTCAACGCCGCTTTGATCCACCGAATTTGTTAAGAAGTCTGTTTTATTTCGGTTTAGTTATTTTCTTACTTGTAACCATTAAATTTTACTTCTTATCATGAATTGTGCCCTAGCAGTGTGCGCATTTATGTAATATTTGTGTAGTGCTTCGCCAAATTAGTGACATTCTGTAAGCAGTCCGCAGTACCACTATTCTGCAGCAAGCTACGTAATAACATTGCTGCAGCAGCTATCTGCTCTGTGTTGTGTATCGCATTTTGCTGCTGTCTGTACTATATTCACACTGCACTTTGCAGTTGCACTGCTTATTGGGAAGGTTTATCTGATTGGTCTTTGTGAGTCACAATGTCAGGTGTTCTGTTGATCCTTATTTCTGCAGTCTAAAAACACCTTTATTATATTTTTTTCACGCCACAGTCCCTTCGACCCTCTCCTGCTCCCTCACAACTCTCAATTTGTCACTCTGTCTCTCCTCTTCCTGCAAATTGTAACGGAAGGCGACCTTCAGTATGTCTTCCTACACCCGCCGTATCTGTTCTCTCCAGTTACCAAAATTATATCTAATTTTATTCAAACCTCAATATATATGTAACTACTGTAAGAGGAATTTCATTTCTAGATTTGTGTGTGTATTTCTGGGAGTTGTCTTTCTGCTGCGTCTTAAGGTCTCGTCACTCACTAACTAACCAACTAACGAACTCCATGAAGCACAGCCATTCTTGAAAAGCTCACAATTTCCCATTAAGACAAGAAACTTCCCACTTTGTGTAGCACAAATATTTCATCAAAATATTTTGAAACGGCGCTACTTGCCACTGTCGTGATCCAGATCGAGGTTTCGCCATCATACTCCTTTGATATCCACTTTAATATTATCCATGGCCAAGGACTTTGCCCGGTAATTACATTCCATTTGCCACATCTCATATACATTTCCCATTCCTTACAATGTTACAAACGATCAATCATAATATTTCCGAAATATTCAGTAACACATTAAGCTGTTATGGTGTTGAGTTGTTAGCAACACACCCAGCCACCAAACTGGAGGGCAGCCTTTGTCGGTTGCCCGCTGCTGTTTACTCTATATTACCAGCTACTCTCCATATCTGGTGACCATTACATCCATTGCAAACCGAGGAAGATCCGCACTGTGTTTATATGGACACCCTCAGTACGGCTGATGATACGTTCTCAGTATCATCTTTATTATCATCCCCAACTAATATTTTCATTAGTAGCAACACGAATATATAAAATAATCTTACCTGCACCAGACCATAATTCTATTATTAACACCTTAACATCATTGCCTATCATTGATCTATCACTGATATTCATAATATAATTCACTCGTTACTGACAATCACGGGTGGCGAAATAAGTTATATAACGCCCGAAATTGGCAGGGAAAGGTACATAAAACTGCACGAATGAACTCAACAAGCGTGTGTCAGTCGGTTACCAAATTACTGATCTGTTGATTTCTTGAAGGAAACCTGTGCAGTCGGACTGCGGACGGGGCTGTGATCTGGATGATCCCAGGTTCGAATTCCAGGAATGTCTCTGTGTCCCACACAACCTCCCGGTTAGTACGTACTGGCCTTCTTGCATTGGGATAAAGCGGCCGGATAGTGAGTCTAACAACGCACCTGTATCGAGTGCCCAGGTGGTGACGCACAACACAAAGTTCCATAGGTGTTATGTTTGGATTTATACGTATAAGCAGCAGAAGTTGAAGGCTGTGAGAGGGTCTCGAACTGAGATGTACGTTAAAGAGTGGGCTGTATGCAGTGGAGATTGGTACAGCGCTGTTCGTGAAGTTCTTTCTCTATTTGCTGTGAATATCTTACAGCATAAAGTTTTTGACTGCCTTAACTGTGAATGTGGAGGCAACAAACTGCATCGAAAATTGATAATTTTATAGCCGTCAGCATGAAATGAAACCTGAAGAAAGTTTAATATTTGGCAGTTCTGTTGAGAATAAACAGAAAATTAACGTCATGTGTTATTGTTGATAATATTAAATGTAACGTTCTTCATCTGTAAATTACTGTCCTTTTTGTATATAAACAAAATGTCAAGTAATGTCTGATACTTACATCAATATTTGGTCACAAATAGCCAGATACATTTTAGAATCTTCCCACAGGATTCCTGTAGGTTTCGCTACCAAAACTTCATAAAAACTTCACATGTTTTAACCCAAAATTAGCAACTCAGTTCTCACGCCGCAGTCTGTCTAATGAGTTCGATAATATTTTTCGTATTGCAGTTCTGTTTCATATTCGCCCTTTAAACCCTTTGTTCTGCCATGTCACATATAATTTGTGTATAATTGAATTCATAAAAACAGTCAACACAACATCTATTTCTAACCGTCCTCACAGTGTTGACGTGAAATGTCAATATTCTTGTGCACCCAAAAATATCAAATCACACCGGACAGAAGTAACGTACAATTGACTTCATACAATTCAGTATAATTTTGCAGATGCTTAAAGAATTTAAATCATTTCTAACAAATTTTTTCCATTAGCAGAACTTGTATAGCGAAGGAAGAATTTCTAATTTACTTAGTCGAAGGCAACTGTAATTGCGGTCCTTCATCTAGGAAGTGCGTCATTCCCTTTGTTTGTATGAAGCTAGGAAAATGGTATTTAGTCAAACACAACTGCGTCCCAAAAGTCCTATTTAGTGACTATAATATGCAACTACATGTTTCGGCCTCTACTGGCAATTTTTGGTTTGTCTAAGTTGATATTAACTAAACTTAAAATCTTGTGTTATGTTCTGCTAAGAAAACCTGAAGATGAACATTACAGACCGAAACATGTAGTTGCCCATTATAGTCACTAAATACACCATTGGAACACAGTTGTGTTTGACTAAATACCATTTTCCCAGTTCAATCCTTCATGTCCAGTTCATCACGTTGCCTGTAGCATCACATCTAGCCCTACATCTCCGAAAGTGCCACTTCCTATGTAATAACAAAGTGAAGAAAGTCTTGCATCTGTATAATGAACGAAATGCACATAGAAATTGAGTTGGAATTTGAGAAACCAATCTTGCTCAGATACACAAAGTTACTGCACGCCTGCTACAGGTAAGCTTAATGATCAGTTCAGAGCACTAGGTAATATGTACGTTTAAGGGATATTGATTTTATTTTACTTTAATTAGGCACAGTCTTCGAATTCCCACTGTAAGAAAGTCCAACTTGCACTACTGTTTACTAGAAAATATGTAAGATTTAGCCGAGTCAGCTGCAAATTGCACTCACCATTGCCTTGTTTTCTGTTACTCTTTGGAATAACACGAATCCAACTGGACGGAATATCATTTAATTTTGCATTAGAGAATACTTTGGATATCTTTCGAGAGAATTCAAGTACCATTATACTGAGACAAATAATGAGTTCTTTACTTGAACATCGATATAGTTTTGATGAAGTCTCGATAAAAATTCTTAGCATGAAACTTTCTCGAAACGCGATGTTGAGAAAACAAACACATAAATTCCGCTAATAAATTTTTCCCGCAATCGTGGGGTTTGTATGATACTGTGGAAAATAGTGTTGAACAAGACATGCCACAGCGCGCTTTGCGTGATGGATAATTTTGGTGAATCACGCACCAGAATATGCAATATTTATTTTTTTCAAGGCAAAACTAATCACGCGAACGCACTACATATTACGTTATACGTAAAGTGCCTCTTCTGTTCCATGTTACGTTCCATTTCTTTGCACATCCACAATGTGTTGTGTGTACCGTGTACCGTCTGTGATAATGTGTAGCAATGTGCTGATTCTGCCAAACTTAGCGGTGCTCTTAAGCCTTCCCATAACAGATCCTCAACATTTCCTTCCAACATTAGAGAGATTTCTGTTTCCGTGTCCAAAACTGCTATGGTAACTTTCATTGCCCTATGTCCAGTTGAACGTGAGGGCAGCCATTAAATTTATTTTCATTTATGCAGTAAATATTTACAATTTCTTGCTCCTCTCCATGTATTTTTGAGGTACTTGCAGAGCGGCTATACCTTTCAGACGTTTCTGCTTATCCATCTGTCCCTCTGGAGGAACTACTACTGTGGCACACACCAAAACACAATCCCAATGTACATCGACTGACGAAAGTTCTTCTGACGGGGTATTTGTGACTGTACATTGCTGTCATGCGAATAGATAATCGTTCTTGTCGGGTTGTACGAGTCAGCAATTAGATTCAGCTGGCTGCGCCGCAGCCTTTATAATGAACCCGACCGCATTTCTGGACCTGTAGAATGTTGAGTGAATTGTCCGTTTTGATCATAGCTGGAGGTATCTCTGTAGCGTGTGTGGCTGAAATTCTGGGTAGATACTTCTGTCTGTAGCACCAGCAGAAGGGCTGTTCTCTGAGTTTGACATTGGCAGTTCTCATGTTTTCATAACACAATCATATGAAGCATCAATCATTCGGGCAATTGTTCACCAATTCCGGCTTGTAGAAGAAGAAAATGTATAAAATTATAAGGCAACTCATAACAACATCTAGTGCAATACGTCTCTGTTAGTGAGACTTTGCCATCACCTTCCGAAAATACCACTTATTAGAGCACCTACAGAAGTACCACATAATGTAATAAATATAATGAAAGACGGCAGCGAAATTGGAAGGAAGGTAGGAAGGAGCTGATGCCGTCATAATTACGGATGACACAGTTCTTCATCAATCTAAGTACAAACTACATGGTATCCTCTAATAATCAGGCAGAGCAGTTAGCAATCATAAGGGCACTGGAACAAATTCAAAATCTACACTTAGCAGAATATGCAGAAAAGAGAGTAGTGATTAACAGAGAGCGCAAATTGACACTGGACACACTGCCGATTAGAAACAAACACTACATATTGATAGGAAATATAAGGAAGGAAATAAAGAAGTTGGAGGATCAGTAGAGGACAGTGATTTTTAAATGGGTGAAGGCACACGTCAGAATGAAAGGAAATGAAATTGCAGACCGTCTGGCCAAGAATGTAGCAAAGAATAACATTGGAGAGTTACCGTAAGATAAAATACCAAAAGAGACTCTAAAAGCAGAAGGGAAGGAGAAGGAAATAACAAAGTGGAGGGGACAGTGAACAAGCTGTACAAAAGAAGCAGTAAGTAAATTATTCATCCCATACATAAAAGAGAGATTGAAGACCATTATACATCTCTCAGCTGAATTTATGTCTATGGTAACGGGTCACGTTTTAAGCAGATCGTACCTCCATAGATTAAAGATAATTCCCAATTCAACTTGCCATTTTGGACTAAAAGAAGAAGAGACAATTAAAAATATAATTTTAAAATGCACACAACTAGAAAATGAGAGATAGAACCTACGAAATGCCACAGCCCGAACAGGTGACACCTGGCCCACTCTGTTGGAACAACGCACAAGAAAACACACCAAGAATTTCATGCAGTTTGTAAGATCAGGCGCATTACAAGTCATTATTGTGTTATTGAGTGTCGGTCCGCTTCTTCCTTTTGAGGGCTTTACGAGTATCTTGGTGTTCTGTGGATATGATACCGGCACGTCACAGGGTAAGACTAGTGGTGGTGCTGTCATCTTGATGCCTTTAGACCTGCATGATTCTCTGTAGGGATGTGCTCCCTTAGCTGAATGGGCCCAGATTTAAGGCGCTGGACCTTCGCCTGCAACTTCTACCGTCACAGAATTGTTGAAAATTAAAGAGGACATCACCAAAGCAACAGAAATATTATAGGATTAAGAAGTGCAGAAACCGGAAATGACTTCGGACGTGGAATGAAGAAATACAACGGGAAATAGAAGAAAAGAATACCAGCTACAGGATATAGTTACAAAACAAAACAGTGGATTTCTATATAGAATATAAAAGACTCCGAGCAATAGTAAGGAAAAAGAAACGAAGTCAAAGAAGAGATGACTGGGACAAATTTGTGAAGACGTTAGAGAGAGACATATCAGGAACACAAAGAGACATAACAGGAAAAGAAAGAGACAAAACAGGAATACAAAGAGGCATAAAAGGAACACAAAGAGACATAAAAGAAAAGAAAGACACATAACAGGAATACAAAGAGGCATAGCAGGAACACAAAGAGACATAACAGGAACACAAAGAGACATAACAGAAACACAAAGAGACATAACATGAACACAAAGCCGGGTTTTAAAATATTTAAACAGCTAAAATTACCAGAAAAAATAAACTCAAAATCGATCCAATAGAAAAAATAATGGAAAGAATACTACGGAAAATGAACAAGGCAGTAAGTATGAAGAAGGAATAGAAGAGGAGAAGGGAAGTGAAGGGAAGGACGACAACGAAGACATGATAACAATAGAAGAACTAAACGAAGTGCTTAAATAGGCAAAAAGGAGGAAAAGTTGTGGGTTAGATAACTTACAAATGGAATTGTGGAGATTTGGAGGAAACGAATTAAAAATACACTTAATAATCTGAATGCAATCATCCCGTTGTGTGTTGAATTAAGTCAAATAAGAAAATAATATCCGTCAAACACAACATATAATATTTAATATAACAAAATATAGCTACATGTTTCGACTGATTTCAG
>Ga0123357_10010174_pt1 | contig 11940 bp, 11 predicted proteins | sample TergutEmb28metaG_FD_89873 | JGI IMG/M metagenome (GOLD analysis project Ga0123357, IMG submission 89873) | Embiratermes neotenicus P4 segment gut microbial communities from Petit-Saut dam, French Guiana - Emb289 P4 | ecosystem: Host-associated > Arthropoda: Insects > Digestive system > Gut ...
ATACGCTGAGCATGGTCGCCTGGTTCCAGATGTTGTACCCTTTGATCATGGTAAGGATACAAATCTTCCTCATGTAAAGTTCGCCACACCTGCATACGCGATACGCCGATGCAAGAGGCCATTCTACGGGTGGAGAGACGTGGACTTCTCTGAACCATCTGAAGAATGTTCTCTCGTGTGTTAATCGTTCGTACCACCTCCCTCTCAGACTGCAAAGAAACACTCGGAAGAGAACCAGTATCACGCAATAGTAGTAAATGGTGGCGTTGGGGGGTATTATTAAAAAGGATCGATTCAAGATGGCGGCTGGTGTTTCGACTAGTTGAAGTAGGTATTTTGTCAAGGTGGAGTATATTACTAAGAAGCCGCAGGTTGCCAACAGCTGTAGTATATGTCGCCCGGCTTTCGACTAGTTGAAGTGTGTATTTTGTCAGGATGGAAAATAAAATCGGCCGCGGTCGCAGGTTGCCAACAACTATAGTATATATCGCCCGTCTTTCGACTAGGTGAAGTGTGTATTTTGTCAGGGTGAAAAAAAATCGGCCATGGCAATTTAAGGCCAGAGACTTTGACATATTAATCCATGTCGTTATGTTCATATTATTAAAAAGAATCGATGGCGGCTTTCGACTAGTGAAGTAGGTATTTTGTCAGGGTGGAGTATATTATTAAGAAGGTAAGCGAGAATGAGTGGTTCAACGCCTCAGGTTGCCAAACACTATAGTGTATGGAGAGTTCCACATTATTAAAAAGGATCGATGTCGGTCGGCTTTCGACTAGTTGAAGTATGCATTTGTCAGGGTTGGTTGAAATAGGCCACGGCCGTAAAAGCCTCAAGATGTCGCCGGTTATTTGTTGAAAAGAACACCCTGTATATTATTAAAAGGATTGATTAAAGTTGTCGTCTGGCTTTCGCCCGGGGAAGTAGGTATTTTGTCGGGTGTAGTATATTATTAAAAAGGATCGATGTTGCCCGGTTTCGACTAGTTGAAGTAGGTATTTTGTCAGGGTGTAGTATATTATTAAGAGAGTAAGTTAGAGAGCCAGGTTGGTACCCGTGCCTCCGTGTGGATGGGTGTATTATTAAAAAGGAATGAATCAAGATGGCGCTGGCTTTGTTCGAAAATGAGATGTAGGTTTTGAAAAGAAGATGGCGTTGCGGTCACCTCCAGGCCCTCCCTACGCCTTCCGGTGTCACCGTGGTGATGGGTACGGTAGGAGTGGAGAAGAGTAGAGTTACATGGTGTTATAATAAGCAGCAAGTTCGGTATGTAAGTGTGGTTATATATAACCGTACGTAGAGTTTGCAATCGTGAGGGATAGGTAGTGTTTGTCGTGATGCTTGCCGCCGTGAGAATTGATATATTTTAATTGGAATTTTTCAAAATTTTGAACTTTTGAATGTTTCAAAGTTTTGATTTTTTAATTTTTCAAAATTTTGAATTTTTGATTTTCAAAATTTCAAATATTTTAATATTTCAAAATTTTGAATTTTTTAATTTTTCACAATTTTGTGTATTTGAATTTTTGAATTTTTGAATCTTTCAGAATTTTGAATTTTTTAATTTTTTAAACATTTTGAAATTATGAAATTTTCAAAATTTTGAATTTTTGAATTTTTCGAAATTAATTTTTTGTATTTTCCAAAATTTTGAATTTATGAATTTTAAAAAATTTGAATTTCTGAATTTTTAAAATTTTTTAATTTTTTAAATTTCAAGATTTTTAATTGTTGAATTTTTCAAAATTTTGGATTTTTGAAATTTTAAAAATTTTGAATTTTTTATTGTTTCAAAATTTTGAATTTTTAAATTTCTCAATTTTACAAAATTTTGAATATTTTCAAAATTTTTAAATTTTTGAATTTTTAAAAATTTTGAATTTTTGAATTTTCGAAATTTACAAAATTTTGAAATTTTGAATGTTTCAAAATTTCAAATTTTTGTATTTTTTAAAAATTTAGAATTTTTGAATTTTTCAAAATTTTGAATTTTTGAAGGTTTGAATATTTGGATTTTTCAATTTTTGAATTTTTGAATTTTTTAAGTATTAAATATTTTGAATTTTTGAATTTTTCAAAATTTTGAATTTTTGAATGTTTGAATTTTTCAAAATTTTGAATTTTTGAAATTTTAAAAAATTTAGGTTTTGAATTTTTCAAAATTTTGAAATTTTTATAACTGAATTTTTGAAGTTTTTAATTTTTAAAAAATTTGAAATTTTGAAAATTTCAGAATTTTGAATTTTTGAATTTTTTTAAATATTTAGAATTTTCGAAATTTCAAAATTTTCAGGTCTCGAAATATTGAATTATGCAAAATTTTTAATTTTGGAGTTTTTTTTAAAGAATTTTGAATTTTTTAATTATCAAATTTTGAATTTTTCAAAATTTTGAATTTTTGAATATTTGAATTTTTCAAAATTTTGAATCATTGAATTGTTTTTTCAAAATTTTGAATTTTTTGAACTTTCAAAATTTTGAATTTTTGAATTTTTCAAAATTTTGAAATATTGAAATTTTCAAAATTTTGAATAATGGAATTTTATAATTTTTTCAAAATTTTGAATTTTTTATTTTTAAAAATTTCAATTTTTGAATTTTTCAAAATTTTGAATTTTTGTTTATTTCAAAATTTTGAATATATAAATTTTTCAAAATTATGAAATTTGCTTTTTTCAAAATTTTGAATTATTGTACTTTTCAAAATTTTGAATTATTGAATTACTGAAATATTCAAAATCTTGAATTTTTGAATTTTTCAAATTTTTTAATTCCGAAGGTTTCAATTTTTCAAAATTTGGAATTTTTGAATTTTTTAAAAATTTTGAAAATTTAAAATTTCGAATCTTTGAATTTTTCAAAATTTTGAATTTTTGAATTTTTCAATATTTTGAATTTTTGAATGTTTGAAAGTTTTAACTTTTAATTTTTGAAAATTTTGAATTTTTGAAGTTTGAATTTTTTGAATGACACTATTTTTCAAAATTTTGAATATTTAAATTTTTAAAATTTTGAATTTTTGAAATGTTCAAAATGTTGAATTACTGAATATTTGTACATTTTGAAATTTTAAAAAATTTTGAAATTTGAATTTTTAAAAATCTTGAATTTTTGAATATTTAAAAATTTCAAAATATTGAATTTTTGAAAATTTTGAACACCTGAAAATTTAAAAATTTTGAAATTTTCAATTTTTCAAAATTTTGAATTCTTGAAAATTTGAATTTTTCGTAGTTTTGAATTTTTGAATTTTTGAAATTTCAAAATTTTGAAGTTCTGAATTTTTTATTTTTTCAACATTTTGTATTTTTTAATTTTTCAAAATTTTGAATTTTTGAAATTTTCAAAGTTTTGAAATTTAAATTTTTTAAAATTTCAAAAATATGAATTTTTCACAATTTTCAAATTCTGTATTTTCAAATTTTCAGTTTTGAATTTTTCAATTTTTAAAATTTTTCAAAAATTTTGAATTTTGAACTTTTCAAAATTTTGAATTTTTGAAATTTTGAAAATTTAAAATTTTGAAATTTTAAAAATTTTGCGTATTTGAATTTTTGATATTTTTAATATTTTGAATTTTTAAAATTTTCAAATTTTGTAATATTTCAAAATTTTTTAACTTTTCAATGTTTTTTGTATTTGAAATTTAGAATTTTTGTTTTTTTTCAGAATTTTGAATTTTTGAATTTTTTAAACATTTCGAAATTTGAAATTTTCAAAATTTTGATTTTTTCAAAATTAATTTTTTTATTTTTCAAAATTTTGAATTTTTGAATTTACAAAAATTTAAACTTCTGAATTTTTAAAAATTTTGAATTTTTAATTTTCAAAATTTTGAATTTTTGAATTTTTGAAAACTTTGAATTTATCAAATTTTCAAAAATTTGAATTTTTTAATTTCTCAAAATTTTGAATACTAGAAATTTTGAATTTTTTAAAGATTTGAATTTTTTAATTTTAAAACATTTTGATTCTTTGAATTTTCCAAAATGTTGAATTTTCGTATATTTTAATTTTTCAAAATTATGAATTCTTTAATTTTACAAATTTTTTCGAAATTGTGAAATTTTGAATTTTTAAAAATTTTGAATTTTTGAATTTTTCAAAATTTGTAATTTTTAATTTATCAAAATTTTGAATTTTCGAATTTTTCAAAATTTTGAATTTTTGAATTTTTTTCAAAAGTTTGAATTCTGAATTTTTTGAAAAATTTTAAATTTTTGAATTTTTCAAAATTTTGAATTTTTGAATTTTTTAAAAGTTTGTATTTTTGTAATTTTCAAGTTTGTATTTTTGAATTTTTCAGTTTTAATTTTCGAATATTTGAATTTTCCAAAATTTTGAACTTTTTAAAATTTGCAAAATTTAGAATTTTTGATTTTTTTATAATTTTTAATTTTTGATTTTTGAAACTTTGAATTTTTGAGTTTTTCAAAATATTGCATTTTTGAATTTTTCAAAATTTTGAATTTTTGAATTTTACAGAATTTAGAATTTTTGAAATTTTCAAAATTAGAATTTTTCAAAATTGTGAATTTTTTAAATTTTCAACATTATGAATTTATGAATTTTTTAATTTTTTAATTCTTCAAAACTTATAATTTTTTATATTTAATTTTTTTTAAATTTACAGAATTTTGAATTTTTGAATATTTCAAAATTTTGAATTCTTGAATTTTTCAAAATTTTGAATTTTTGATTTGAAAATATTGAATTTTTGAACTTTTAAAAATTTTGAATTTTTGAATTTCCAAAATTTTGAATTTTTGAATTTTTGAAATTTTCAAAATTTTGAACACTTTGAAATAATTAAAATTTCGAATTTTTGAAATTTTCGAAGTTTTGAATTTTTTAATTTTTCAATATTATGAATTATTGAATTTTTCGTAATTTTGAATACTTTTAAATTTTGAATTTTTAAGTATTCAAAACTTTGAAATCTTTAATTTTCGAATTTTATTAAATTTTGAATTTTTGAATATTTCAATGTTTCGAATTTTTTGATTTTTCAAAATTAAAAATTTGAATTTTTCAAAATTTTGAATTTTATAATTTTTGAAAATTTAAAGGTTTGAATTTTTTAAATTTTTTAATTTTTCAAAACTTTGAATTTTTGAATTTTTCAAAATTTGAATTTTTAAATGTTTAAATTTTGATATTTTTTAATTTTTCATAATTTTGAATTGTTAAATTTTTAAAATTTTTAATTTTTGTATTTTTTAAATTTTCAAAATTTTGAATTTTTGAATTTTTATAATTTGGAATTTCTGAAATTTTCAAAATTTGAATTTATGAAGTTTTCAAAATTTTGAATTTTTAATTTTTCAAAGTTTTGAATTTTTGAAATTTGAATTCTTCAAAATTTTGAATAATTTCAAAATTTTGAATTTTTAAAATTAAAAATTTTGAAATTATAATTTTCGAATTTTACAAAATTTTGAAACTTTGAATTTTTCAAAATTTCGAATTTGTGCATTTTTCAAAATTTAACGATTTGAATTTTACAAAATTTCGAATTTTTGAATCTTTGAATTTTAGAAAATTTTAATTTTTGGATTTTTAAATTTTTGATTTTTGAATTTTTCAAAATTTAAAATTTTTTAATTTTTAAAAATTTTGAATTTCTGAATTTTTAAATTTTTAAAGTATTAAATTTTTGAAAGTTTCATAATTTTGTAATTTTCAAAACACTGAAATTTTAAGTTTATAAATTTACAAAATTTTTAATTTTAAATATTTAAATTTTTTTTTTAATTTTTCTAAATTTCTTCAAATATTGAATATTTCAAAACTTTAAATTCTTGAATTTTTCAAAATTTTGAACTATTGAATTTTTTGAATTTTTGAAAATTTTGAATTTATGAAATTTACAAAATTTTGAATTTTTCGAAATTTTGAATTCTTGGAATTTTGAACTTTATAAGGATTTGAATTTTTGAATTTCAAAAAATTTGGAATTTTTGAATTTTAAAAAATGTTTATGTTTCGAAATTTTTAATTTTTCAAAATTATGAATTTTTAATTTTTTGATTTCCTCAAAGTTTTGAATTTATGAATTTTAAGAAAATTTTTAATATTTCAATTTTTCAAAACCTTGAATTTTTGAATTTTTGATTTTTCAATATTTTAAATTTTGAAATTAACAAAATTTCGAATTTTTGAATTTTTCAAAGTTTTGAATTATTGAATTTTAAATTTTTCACAAAAATTAATTTTTAAAATTTGAAAATTTTTAATTTTTGAATTTTTCAAAATTTCGAATTTTTGATATTTTAATTTTTGAAATTTGAATTAAGAATTTTTAATTTTTTTAATTTTTCAAAACTCAATTTTTCAAAATTTTGAAATTTTGAATATTTCAAAATTTTTTGAATTTTTGAAGTTTGAATTTTCAAAATTTTGAATTTCTGTAATTTTCAAAATTCAGAATTTTTCAAAATTCTGAATGTTCCAAAATACTGAATTCTTGAAATTTTTAAATTTTAACCATTTTGAATTTTTGAAAAATTATAATTTTTGAATTCTTCTAAATATTGAATTTTTATTTTTCCAAAATTTGAATTTTTGAATTATAGAATTTTTCGAAATTTTCAATATTTGTAATTTTCAAAATTTCGAATTTTTGAATTTGTCAAAATTTTGATTTTTTTAATTTTTTAATTTTGAATTTATTAATTATTCAAAACATTGAATTTTTGAATTCTTTAAAGAATTTTGAAATTTCAATTTTTCAAAATTTTAAAGATTTGATGTTTTTAAAATATTGAATTCTTAATTTTTCAATAGTTTGAATTTTTTAAATTTTGAATTTTTGAATATTTGAATTTTTCAAAATTAAAATTTTTGAATTATTTAAAACCATGAATCATTGTGTTCTTCAAAATTTTGGATATGTGATTTTTCAATATTTTCAATTTTGTAATTTTTCAAAATTTTGAATTTTTGAATTTTTGAATTTTTCAAAATTTTGGATTTTTGAATTTTTGAGTTTTTCAAAGTTTTAACATTTTAAAATTTTCATTCCTTTGAATTTATAAATTTTTCAAAATTTTGAATTTTTGAATGTTTTTATTCAAAATTCTAAATTTTTGCACTTTTAAACATTTGGAAATTTGAAGTTTTCAAAACTTTGAATGTTTGGTTTTTGAAAACTTTGAATTTTTGAAAATTTTGATTTTTTGAATATTTCAAAATTTTCGATCTTTGAAAAGAGAAATTTTCAAAATTTTGAATTTTTGAATTTTTGTTTTTCCAAAATTTTGTGTATTTGAATTTATAGCGTTTTGAATTTTTGAATTTTAAAAAATTGTAATTTTTTGAATTCTTTAAAAATTTTGAAATTTTGAATTTTTCAAAACTGAATTTTTTAATTTTTCAAAAATTTATTTTTTGAATTTTTCGAAATTTTGAATTTTTTTAAATTTTGAGTTTATTAAAAATTTTGAAGTTTGAAATTTCCCAAATTTTGGAATACGGAATATTTCAAAATTCTGAATTTTTTAAATTCTAGAAATTTTGAATTATAATTTTTAAAATTTTATAATTTTTGAATTTTCAAAATTTTGAATATTTGAATTTTTGAAATATTTTGAATTTTTGAAATTTTCATAATTTTGAAATCTTGAGTTATTTAAAATTTTGAATTTTTGAATTTTATAAATTTTTCAAAACTTTGAATCTTTTTAAAATTTTGATAATTTGAATTTTAAATTTTTTTTAAATGTTTGAATTTTTCAAAATTTTGAAATTTTAAAGAATTTCGAATTTTTTAATTTTCCAAATTTTGAATTTTTGAATTTTTCTAAATTTTAAATTTGTAAAATATCAAATTTTTGAATTTTTGAAATTTGAAATTTTTTAATTTTTAAATATTTTGAATTTTTGAAATTTCAAGATTTCGGATTTTTGAATTTTTTAATTTGAATTTCAGAATTTTTGAATTATTGAATTTTTCAAAATTTCGAATTTTTCGAAATTTTGAATTTTTTAATTCTTCAAAGTTTTAAACTTTTAAAATTTCAAAATTTTGAATTTTAAAATTTTTAAATTTATTAATATTCGAAAATTTTCAGATTTTTGAATTTTGCTAAATTTTGAATTTTTGAAAATTTTGATTATATGAAATTTACAAAATTTCAATTTTTTATGTATTCAAAATTCTGAATTTTCAAAATTTGATTTTTAAAAATGTTGAAATTTTAATTTTTCAAAATTTTGAATTTTTTAAATATTGAATCTTTTAAATATTAAAAATTTTGAAATTTTGAAATTTTGAATTTTTTAAGTTCTGAATATTTGAATTTTTAAAATTTGGAATATTTGAATTTTTAAAGATATGAAATTTTGAATTTTTGAAATTTTGAATTTTTCGAATTTTTGAAATTTCCAAATTTTTGAATATTTGAATTTTCAAAATTTTGAATATTAGGATTTTTCAAAATTTTGTATTTTTGAAATTTTCAAAATTTTTAATTCTTGAGTTGATTAAAATTTTGAATTTTTGAATTTTATGAATTTAGCAAACATTGAATCTTATAAAAATTTTGATATCTTGAAATTTAAAAAATGTCGAATTTTAGAATTTGTCAAAATTTCCAAATTTTGAATTATTCAAAATTTTGAAATTTTGAATTTCTTAAAATTTTTAATTCTGAAGATTTTGAAAATTTTGAATTTTGGAATTTTTAAATTTATTAATTTTTTAATTTTTCAATATTTCGAATTTTTTAATTTTTGAATTTTTAAATATGAATTTAAGAAATTTTGAATTTTTGAATATCTTATTCAAAATTTTAAATTTTTGCAATTTTAAACATTAGGAAAATTGAATTTTACAATATTTTATTTTCTGAATTTTTGAAAATTTTGATTTTTGAATATTTCAAAATTTTGGATTTTTGGAAATTGAAATATTCAAAATTTTGAATTTTTGAATTTTTGTTTTTTCAAAATCTTGAGTATTTGAATTTATAGCGTTTTAAATTTTTGAATTTTAAAAACATTTAATTTTTGAATTTTTAAAAATTTTGAAATTTTGGAATTTTCAATATTTTGAACTTTTGAATTTTTCAAAAAATTTGAACTTCTGAATTTTTCGAAAATAAATTTTTGAATTTTTCATAATTTTGCAGTTTAGAAATTTTCAAAATTTTGAATTTTTCAAAATTTTGAAATTTTTAAATTTTGAAAATTTGTTTTTTGAAATTTTGAATTTTTCAAAATTTGAATTTTTTGAAATTTTGAATTTATTAAAAATTTAGAAATTTGAAATTTTCGAAATTTGGAATTTCTGAATTTTTCAAAGTTTTGAATTTTTGAATTTATCGAAATTTCGAATTCTTGAAATTGTCAAAATTTTGAATATTTGAACTTTTAAAATTTTTGAAATTTTGAATTTTCTAAGTTTTGAATATTTGAAATTTTCAATATTTTGAATTTTTGAAATTTGCAAAATTTTGAAATCTTGAGTCAATTAAAATTTTGAATTTTATTAGTTTAGCAAATTTTGAATCTTATAAATTTTTTATATTTTTAAATTTAAAAATTTTGAATTTTTGAATTTGTCAAAATTTGTAAATTTTGAATTTTTGAATTTTTAAATTCTTTAATTTTTTAATTTTTCAAAATTTCGAATTTTTCAATTTTTGAATTTTAGAAATTAAATTTAAAAATTTTTGAAAATTTAAAATCTTCTTATTCAAAACTAAAATTTTTGCAATTTTAAACATTTGGAAATTTGAATTTTTCAAAACTTTTAATTTCTGAATTTTTGAAAATTTTGATTTTTTGAATATTTCAAAATTTTGGATTTTTGAAAATTGAAATTTTCAAAATTTTGAATTTTTTAATTTGTGTTTCTTCAAAATTTTGAGTATTTGAATTTATAGCGTTTTAAATTTTGGAATTTTAAAAACATTTATTTTTTTGAATTTTTAAAAATTTTGAAATTTTGGAATTTTCAAAATTTTGAAGTTTTGAATTTTTCCAAAATTTTGAATTTCTGTATTTTTCAAACCTTTGAAATTATGAATTTTTAAAAACTTTGAATTTTTGAAATTTTAATTTTTTGAATTTTTGAATTTTTCAAAATTTTGAATTTTTTGAAATTTTGAATTTATTATAAATTTAGAAATTTGAAATATTCAAAATTTTTTATTTCTGAATTTTTCAAAATTTTGGATTTTTGTGTTTTCCGAAATTTTGAATTCTTGAAATTTTCAAAATTTTAAATTTTTGAAATTTTGAATTTTTTAATTTTTGAATATTTGAATCTTTGGATTTTTGAATTTTGGAATTTTGGAATTCTTGAATTTTTGAATTTTTGAATTTTTGAACTTTTGAATTTTTGAATTTTTGAATTTTTAATTTTTGTAGTTTTGAAGTTTTGAATTTTTGAATTTTTGAAATTTTGATTTATTGAATTTATGAATATTTGAATTTTTGAATTTTTTCATTTATGAATTTCTGAATTTATGAATTTTTGAATTTTTGAATTTTTGAATTTTTTAATCTTTGATTCTTTGAATATTTGAATTTTTGAATTTTTTAATTTTAGAATTTTTGAATTTTTGTATTTTTGAATTTTTGAATTTTTGAATTTTTGAATTTTTTGTATTTTTGAATTTTTGATTTTCATGAATTTTTGAGTTTTTGAATTTTTGGGTTTTTGAATTTTTGAATCTTTGAATTTTTGAATTTTTGAATTTTTAAATTTTTGAATTTTGGAAAGTTGAAATTCTTTAAAGTTGGAATTTTGAATTTTTGAATTTTTGGATTTTTGAATTTTTGAATTTTGAATTTTTGAATTTTTGAATTTTTGAATTTATGACTTTTTGAATTTTTGAATTTTTGAATTTTTGATTTTTTGAATTTTTAAATTTTTGAATTTTTGAATTTTTGAATTTTTGAACTTTTGAATTTTTTAATTTTTGAATTTTTGAAGTTTTGTAGTTTTGAAGTTTTGAATTTTTGAATTTTTGAATTTTTGAATTTTTGAATTATTGAATATTTGAGTTTTTGAATTTTTGAATATTTGAATTTTCGAATTTTTGAATTTATGAATTTCTGAATTATTGAATTTTTGAATTTTTGAATTTTTGAATTTATGAATTTTTGAATTTTTGAATTTTTGAATTTTTGAATTTTTGAATTTTTTAATTTTTTAATTTTTGAATTTTTGAATTTTTGAATCTTTGAATCTTTGAATCTTTGAATATTTGAATCTTTGAATATTTGAATTTTTGAATTTTTACATTTTAGAATTTTTGAGTTTTTGAATTTTTGAATTTTTGAATTTTTGAAGTTTCGAATTTTTGACATTCATGATTTTTTGAATTTTTGAATTTTTGAATTATTGAATTATTGAATTTTTGAATTTTTGAATTTTTGAATTTTTGAATTTTTAAATTTTTGAATTTTTGAATTTGTGAATTTTTCAGTTTTAGAATTTTTGAATTTTCTGAATTTTTAATTTTTCAATTTTCGAATTTTTGAATTTTTGAATTTTTGAATTTTTGAAATTTTGAATTTTTTAATTTTTTGATTTTGAATTCTTTAACTTTTGAATTTTTGAATTTTTGAATTTTTAAATTTTTGAATTGTTACGTTTTTTGATTTTTTAATTTTTTGAATTTTTAAATTTTGGTATTTTGGAAAGTTGGAATAATTTAAAGTTGAAATTTTTGAATTTTTGAATTTTTGAATTTTTGAATTTTTGAATTTTCGAGTTTTCGAATTTTCGAATTTTTAATTTTTGAATTTTTGAATTTTTGAATTTTTGAATTTTAAATTTTTGAATTTTTGAATTTTTGAATTTTTGAATTTTTAAATTTTGAATTTTTGAATTTTTGAATTTTTGAATTTTTGAATTTTTGAATTTTTGAATTTTTGAATTTTTGAATTTTTGAATTTTTGAATTTTTGAATTTTTGAATTTTTGAA
>Ga0123357_10010175_pt1 | contig 11940 bp, 10 predicted proteins | sample TergutEmb28metaG_FD_89873 | JGI IMG/M metagenome (GOLD analysis project Ga0123357, IMG submission 89873) | Embiratermes neotenicus P4 segment gut microbial communities from Petit-Saut dam, French Guiana - Emb289 P4 | ecosystem: Host-associated > Arthropoda: Insects > Digestive system > Gut ...
GCCCCCCCCCCCCCCCAACCAAAAAAAAAAAAAAAAAAAAAAAAAAAAAAAAAAAATATTTTTTTTTTTTTTTTTTTTTCTCTTCTTTTCTTTTTCTTTTTCTTTTTCTGTGTGGTGGTTTGTTTGTTTTTGGTGATAAAATAATCATATTATTACTTTTCTTTGTTTTTTTTTTTTTTTTTTTTTTGGAGGGGGGGGGGCTTTGTTCTTCATCTCATTTTTTAAAAGAAGAATGTTTCGGAAGCCAGGTCTGTTTCCTTTTTCATGCAAAGAAGCACCTAATCTGGTGTGCTCTTGGATCCAGTTATTCTCAGTCACTTGGCAACACATAAACAGTTACCTTGTTAAAACAGACACCTTCCAACAGATCTGGTCCAAGGGGAGGAACAGGAAAATGGCTATTGAAAAATGAAAAATTAACTACAAGGCTCAAAAATAAAACCTGCACCAAACCACAAATTAAAAACCATAAAAAGAGCCATGAACTCACACTGATCAGACCACAGACACAATACAAAAAACCAGAACACATGTATTTAAAATTCTGAATACCACTAACATCATCTGTGGAGAAAATTGTCAATCTTCATGCATTCAAGTAAGTTTATAGACAAAGAAATATAAATGTATTACTTAGTCAATGTGGATTGTAATGGCATGACAGCACATCTCACCAGAAGTGACTGTGAAGGGTTTTAAGAAGTGCTGCATATCCATTGCAATGGATGGGACTGATGATGATATGTTGTGGGTTGACAGTGAAGATGGGAATGTTAGAAGTTAGTGTGAGGAAGATGAAGGCGCTGACTTTGACAGTGACACTGACTGGTAAAGGTAGATAGAATCTGACAAGCTTTGTATATTAAATGTATGCAATTAATAGTAAAATATTTTTCTTTTGAATAGTAATATAGTAAAATATTTTTCTTTTGAAAGGTCATCTTAGATTTTTCCTTGGCATACGTGTTTTATTTTCAGGGTCATATTAGATTAGAGTCATCTTGCATTAAGGTAAATACGGTATAAAGAAAGCACACAGACTTCATTAGTCACAAGACAGGAGAATGATAGAGAAGTATGCTGAGAAAACTAACAATATTTCCATGTCTTCTGAATGCAAGGAAGCAGAAAATCACAACATAAAGATAGGTAATAAATCCTCTGAAAGTGTGGCTAAGTTCCGATACTTGGGAACAACCCTAATAGATCAGAATTGTATTTACGGAGAATTTAAGAGGAGACTGAACTCAAGGAATGCCTGCCACTCTTCAGTCCAGTACCTTTTGTTGCTGCATTTGCTATCCAAAAGTATAAAGATTAAAATACAGATAACTATAATTGTGCCTGCATTATTTTAGGCTTCCACAGTGAAAGAGCTAAGAACTGCACTCTTCTGGGTTATTATGCACCAAGCAGTGGTAAGAAATTACCAATACTCGCTGCATAATAACCCAGAAGAGCACAGGTCTTATAATTTTGCCTGTGTTTTATATGGGTGGGAAAGTTGATCTCTCACAAGCAGGCAACAATATTGGCTAGGGGTGATCAAGAAGAAGGTGCTAAGGAAGATACTTGGGTTTAAGACAGAGGAGTTAACAGAGGATTGTAAAATACTGTGCAATGAGGAGCTTAATGATTTTTACTCTTCACCAATATTATCTGGGTTATCAAATCAAGAAGAATGAGATGGGCAGGGCATATTGCACTAATGGGCAAGAGGAAAGGTGCATACATACTTTTGGTGAACCTGAAGGAAAGAGACCACTTGTAAAACCAAAGTGTAGGTGGGAATCCAATATTACAAAGGATCTTAAAGAAATCAGATGGGAAGGTATGAAATGAAAAGCTCTGTTTCACCTGTGAATGGAGTAAAGAATATTTGGGTTCCATAAACTGCAGGAAATTTTGTGACTATTTGAGTAACTCTTTGCTATTCAAGGACTCTATTCCAAGCACCTTATTTGCAAGCTAGCTGGTTGATTGGTTAATTATGGCTTATCTTTAAATAAAATAAATCTGAAAACTGAAAAATGGCAAGTCCTACTCTTATTTCTTGCATTTCCAGATGCACTGAACCAAAACAAGCACGAAAGAGCGAAGAAGTTAGCAAATTGGCAGTGTTTTAGGTTTAAATTTGAGGAATGTCTGCTTCAAACCTGGGCAGGGTCATCAGTTATCCTGAATGAAGTTTTCAAGTGGATTTCCTCAGCCCCTCCAGGGAATGCTGAGCCAGTGCCCCTATTAGGCCATCACCACATCCTTCCAAAATTCTCCCAATGCATCACTCATTAGTCATCCTAACATCTGGCTACAGACAATGTCATAAGAGTAATAATAAAAAAATTAATAATAAATCATCAGCAAAGAGCATACCACTCAAGTTCCCATGTATAACACAGTGAGACACCCAACACTGTACCAAGCACAATCTTGGTGTAACTCACTTCTGCGGTAAGCAGTGAATCCCCAGTCCATCTGACGACCATGACTATAGCTTTCCAGCTCAAGAAAGTCGACTGAACCACTCAGTTTTGCAGCCACCACCCGATTACCAATTATCTTCACAGATGTTATTCCTACCCCAGTTCCATCTTCAAATAGGCACTGTAACAATGCATGTAACTCATATCCATGTGGAAGGCACTATGTTTGTAATTGGGATAAAATGTAGGGGTTCGAATTTTAATTCTTAAACCTTAATCTCACAGCAGACGTAATGCAATGCACACAAACTGTCTAACAAATATGAACATTTTAAGGTGTATGAACACATCTGCTGAACTGTGCAAAAGGAAACACAAGAATAAATTAATATGTTGCAAGCATATAAATTTTCTCTCCTTGGCATCTGAAGTGTTTAGTGCTGTAATGAAGCACAGTCAGCTTGCAAACCAGCACACACAGTGAATGTACCATATATATATATAATTTATAGAATATTAGTGACTACCCAGCACAGTGGATTGCAATTACCACAATTTTATGTATATTATAAACCTCAGGAAAGAAGAGATGTTAGTCTGAACACTAGCACAGTGAATTTTATACCACTCCTCATATCACGCATTTACTTACATTCTATATTTTAACTGACAAAATGCACTAATTAAAGTACAAAAATACATATATCATAAAACACACTTCATATTAGGTACCAACTCGTACATGTTTTGGCCCCAGGGTGCCACTCTTAGGCAGTTAAATAACAACAAAGGATTGTATAAGTCCGACACATACTTCAGGCGCTAGTAGCCTTCACTTTCATCATACAGTGTACACTATATACCCCGACACAAGGTACACTGTATGCTTCAGCTGGATGAGATCCTTTTGGATCACATATTGTCACAGATGTTTGTACACACAACCCAGAAAATATAAACACCTGCAAACTTGAACCAGAAGGAGCTCACTACTGTGTGGTGTTGTTATCACAACAATATGGACATGGGCTTTTAAACTTGTGCAATCCAGAATTAACATTTTAAGACTTTTAGTTTTAATGATGAAATTGAGGGTGTCTAGCACCTAAGTACATGTTGGACTTATGATCGTTTCTTACTACTGAACTCCCCGAGGATGGCACCTTGGTGCCGAAACATGTCCAAGTTGGTATCTAATATGAAGTGTGTTTTATAATATATGACTTATTGCATTTTAATTAGTGGATTTTGTTGGTTAAAATACAGAAATGAACACAGTAAACTGACTCCAATTCATGAAGGCAATATGTACAGTATATGCTGAGCTTTACCTTGAATGTCCCTGTGGATCCTTCCCAGAATTCTAGCCTGCCATTGGCACAGCCTACTACTATGAGATTTTCATGACAGTCCAGACACCAAATGGGTGCCATCTGTTGCACAGTGTTGTCAGTAGCCAGTCCCCTCTCCCCACAGCTCTCTCTTGTGTGTTGCCCATTCACTTCTGTGGGTGAACAGTGAAAACATGTATGAGAGAGTCTCCTTTCACCTTCAGCAACAGACGATATTGGGCTGCCTGTATCCACTGGTGAAGCATGGTAAGTGGCACAGCTTACTGTCAAGCGATTCTCATGACTGTCAAGACACAAACTGGGTGCTGTCTGTTGCAAAGTGTTTTCAGCAGTCACTTCTCTATCCCCACAGTTTTCTCTCATGGATTGCCCATTCACTTCCCTGGGCACAGAACTGTGAAAACATGTACAAGACAGTCTCCTTTCTAATTCTGCAACTTGTGACCCTGCAATGCCTGTATCCACTGGTGACGCACTGGCGGTGGTCAACTTACAACTATCGACACCACAATCAATCTCACCAAGGGCAGTATCCCACTGCTTCCTGGATAAAATGTCCGAACTACATGCACTACAACTTGATACGACACTGTTTTGTGCCTGCCTTGTGACTTTGTTACAACACTTTGAGCCCAGTGAACTTCTGCTACAATGTTCCACATCACCATGAAACATCCACTGTTGAGTTACACTACAAATATCTACAGGAAGCCGACAATGGCAACTCTCACAAACTGGGTCTTCAAGAGTTTGTTTTGTTGGTGAGGACACAGCATTCTGCACATGGGATATTGGTATATTTAGCTGGGAATGTTCCAGTGAAGTAAGACTCCAGCTCCTGTCCTCAATTACATCAGAATCTAGGGATTTCCTGTGTTCATCATACAAATTCTGAAATCTACCAGCAAAGTCAAACCCACTTTTACTAGGATCTCTGTGTGGGTTTGAGACATCACAGGTGCCCAGTCTGTTCCCAGTGAAGTTTACGTTGATGGCTGGACGGAGGTCTGGCAGATTCCAAATCATGGAACGTTTCTTATGATTAGGCAAGGAAGGGGAGGAGTTGCAGTCATCTCCCACAGCCATTCTCTCCCCACAAGAAGGAGGGGAGCCTGATTCATAGTCAGAAAGGGGCAGTTCTTCAAGATCTGCTGCATCTTGTGCTCTCTGCATGGCTGAGAAGTAACTGTAAAGCATAATTCATTTACATGTCAGTATCATATCTCTGTACACCTGCTAAGTGTACTGCTGTCTCCACACTGTATTTCTTTTTTCATCTGTCTTGCACAATTAGGTCATGAAAGGATTCTCAAGTTCAAAGAAATAGTTACTTGAACAGCATGCTCTACATCATCATAGTCTTGGCTCTGCTCATATGCAGCAACATGCACTTTCCAATTCTTGCACAGCTGCAAAACACTCTATTATCTAATTCCTGTATTGCTTAACAACTATGAAGACTGTTGTCTTCTAAAATGTGATGCCACAGATCAGTAGATGGTTGAGAACATTTTGAAGGAACTACTGCCTCCATTTCATGACAGAATGTCTTCCATCCCCCTTCTTTCAATCTGAAGATGAAGAAAGGGTTCCTGAAACACTGGTTACCACATACATAATGGCAAAACCCCAGAAAACTGCAATTTTGATATCCACTGCCATGGGAATATCAAATCCCAAATTTAATGACTCTTTCCAAAGGTACAAATTTGAGAATCTCAATATAGGCAATACGGAAACAGATAATACAGATAAATCCAGCAGTACAATACACAATAGAATTTGTTAAATGTCTGAATAACATAACAAGAGTTAGTTTAACTAAACTGTAATGTTAAAAAAACATGTCTGTACCATCCTGCTGTCTAGCATATGTCAACTATTGTATTTCTTTCCCCTTAACTCACAACTGACAAACATTAACTTGTTCATTTGAGGAAGAAAGAACCTGCTCCCAGAACACACACTAACCTGTATGTAACGCTTAGAAAAATATTTCACATGCTCTCATACATACATTCTCCATTTTCTGGACTGCACATTTCTGGCAAATTTCCATGACTAATAAAATGGCCCATGTATGTGTATTAGTAACAAAAATCTGGAATCACAGTTTATGTAATTTTTGGTTTAAGTCATAGATATACTTGTGAAGAATCCCAAAAAAGACCACACATCATCCAGGAATAGTATGGAAACTAAGCAATCAATTGTTGTGCAACTGGAAGTGTGGCAGGTAGTAAAAGACAAAGTCAATTGCACTCAGTGACTGAACTTCATCACATCTCAAATGTGTTGACAAAGGCTGTGGCGAGTCCCCACAGATCAATGCAAAAAAACTGGTCAACAAGCAGCAATGTGACAAGTCCACTGCACACATTTAGTAGAATAACAGGTACCACACTAATGGAGTCACACGTGTGCAAGAACTTAATGCAAACAACTGTGACAGACTTGAAGAGTTATGTGATTGGAAAACACAGCAGCAGTTAGAGCAAACTTTCTATTTATTGCCACATTCTATCCAGTGATAAGGCTGTTTTCATTTAAGAGGAACAGCAAATTACTGTAACTGCCATTACTGGTTGAATCAGAACCTCAAATGGGTGGATAAGAATCACATTGGTAGCGGTCTTGTACCACATCTATAAAACAACATTACTTGACCACAGTTCTCCATGCTACTGTGAATGGGGAAACATATATTACAACGCTGAAAGAAGTCTTGGCACCTTACTTAGACAATATGCACCTTGCCACATTACAATGCTTTTGGTTTAGCAGGACGAGGCACCTCCACATTTTATTGTATCGCTCGTCAGTGGTTAAACACCAGGATACCAAGAAAATGGATATGTTACCATGGAAGATGGTCTCCTGCATCACCACGGCTTTAACTTGTGGGTAATTTGAAATCTGCTGTGTATGCCAACCACTACAATCAAATGAGGCACTGGAATAATGCATTCAAGAGGAATGTGATAAAGCAGTGCACATACACTGCATGCAATTACTGAATGTAGAAAGCATCGAAATTATAAATGCAAAGCACTCCACATACTGTAGTCTAAACATCTGCTACAGTGTGCATATGAATCTGGAATTTTGTTAGGCCATTATGTCCTATTACAAAAAGCGGTAAAGAATCCCAGATTGTGGCAGAGTTCAGGCAGTTACATAATGGCTTCTCACTATGGAACCTGGGGTTAAATCCAGGTCACCTCACTTGAGATTCATAGTGCACAAATTGGCACTAAACCATGTTTCCCCATTCTAGCTCGGGGCTTCCTCTCTGACCCAGCATTGGCTGAAAGCAGAGCACAAGAGTCCCAACCTACCATACTGGCACACAGCAGAACATGCAACACTTACAGTCTCCTGTTCACAACAGCAAGAGCTTCTCCTGAGACAGAGTCCCACACACGCAGTTGCCCTCCAAGACAGGAACTCACTACCACACTGCCATCTGTTGCCAGGCACTCAACTTCTTGTGGATGGCCATCAAGAATGAGGGGAACAGCCTCCATGACAACCTGACATCATGCACAAGATAGAATAATGTGTGTATTAGGTAAGGAGAATACCAAATAACACTGAGAATAGATAAATTTACATGAAGGGTTGAAGAATCAGATTTACACGAAGGGCTCCACAATTCATACTCGTCCCCTGTTTTTATCATAGCTTAATTATGAAGAATGGGAAAACAAAAGATGCTGAAAATGTTTGGGACAACACATCATGAGGGCTTTAGTGCATATGAAGTGAACACATAAAACTATTAGGAAAACAATCTGTGAAGCTGTAGAATTTAATGACTTGGCTCAAGAAGAACAGACAGTTATCCTTTCTTAAAGAGCAATTGACCTTTAAGTGCTAGACAGCAGTTCGCTCAAATAGAAGACATTTTGTTTTACATCTTACTGAACACCTTTTCATAGTTGTGTAAAAAGGACACTGTTTCTGGGATGCTTCCTGGTATGCCATTCATTTACAAGGAAAATGAATAGAAATACCAATACACGATGGCAGCAATACATGGCGGTGGAATGGAAGGTGCCTTTCAAGTTTGTAGCAAGCATATTCAGTGAAAAAACAGTATCAGTGTCCCTCAAGGGATACCTAACATATATATGCATATATATATATATACATAAACCATGTCACTGGGCTGTGAAATAGCACAACTGTCTGCTGCAACCATTCAGACCTAGGACATGTGCAGCAGAGTGCTGTCCGTAGATGAAATAGCGAAATGTAATGGTCCTCTGTAGCAATGTGGTTGAGGTCACAATACTTCTGGGATGTGACATTATATCAATGAGTAATTTGCTCCTAACATTTTGCGGCCATGTGGTAGTCTCAAAACAACAGGAATAAATTACCCAGTGATGCTGCATCACATCCCAGAAGAACAGTGACCTCAACGCAAGGTTTTTCCATGGAAACTGTCATTACAGTCAGAATCTGTCAAGTTCTTACATTAAATTTTCAGCAAATATGCCACAAGGAAGACATAAGTAAGTGTTTGAAAGACATGCTGGCAATGTACTCCGTTGTTCTGAACACACGCATCAAACCTCTTCACCATATTTTAAGACAGACCATTAATTACCTCAATAATGCTGCCATTGGCAGCTTACATATCTGAATGTATCACTTCACATAACAAAAGGAAACTGCTTTGCTGTGCACTGCTGAAACACCTTCTATAGTGTGGAATTCACAGAAACGATTCATACACATATACCAATCAGTGTCCTCATGCACAGAATGATGTTAAACAAATTAATCCTGTCAGTGAGTAATGGGATGTGTGTCCATCTCCCAAACATGTGATATCTGTACAATGAATGTTACCACTTTAGCCAACATTCATACTGATGTATTCTGGATGCAGTCTGATGGGTGAGAAACACAGTTCCACGATCTTCAGGTTACCCTCAATATTGAAGCAGTATGTTGATTATGATGATATTTATTAACTGCAGTTGGGTTTCCACCAAGTGGCAGTAGTTGGTAAATTTATACACAAACAGAAAATAAATTATGTACATGGGGAGAAACAATACACAAAACAATATGAAAGCAAAGAATGCACTAAATAGAAAGCAAAACATACAAAACAAGAAAACAAACATAAAAAATAAATTAAAATAATAAAACAATTAATTAGAACATAACAAAGAGCAAACAAATAAACCAAATAGCAATGAGACAGTGAGATAACAAGTACCTGCCAAAATGTTGGTATCCATTTTTAACAGGCTAATGGAGTAAATTTGAAAGACCTAAAATCTTGTACTGTTCCACTCTGATCCAATTAGACACCAGCTTTCTACATATGAACTGGAAACTCAGTGCTGCAGTTTCAATGTCTCACCTGTGTGCTGCCATCCACTGTGACACCCTCTCTATCACCTGCCCAGCTCGCACGCCACTCTGCATAATTACGGGAGCAAACACACCGATACAACATGACCATGGTGTAAGCCACCACAACAATGCTGACTACACAGAGAACTGCAGTAAGGAACAATTCCATTGGTGATGATGGGATGAATGGAACCTCAACACTGCCACCTGCAGATGTGATGCCCACCACTGGACCCTTCTGAGTTTGACCACCATCTGCCAATAGCAAATAATTATGCTAAAAAATCATTTCAAACTACATTAAACAACAGTAAAAAAATCGCATTCACATGTGTCAGAGGAGGTAGGACGTTTACTGAAAAACAGATTGGAAAGGGTGTGGAAGGAATCAGTTATGGCCTAATTTGACATATAATCCTGATATCTTCCTGGGAGTCTGACAGAAACCATGAAGAACTCCAGCAAGGATAGTGACTCTCATGGACAAGTGTGAACTATGGATTTCCCAAGTATGTATTAAGCAGAAGTGCTGACCACAGGACCGCACTGCTATAACATACTTATCAGACCTTTTTCTCTTCTGACATGATGGCACTGTTCCTAGTGTCCAACACACAGGATTACTTCTTACCTTCCTCCCTCACAATGCTTCATCACAGCATAATGCATGGAGAACGTGTGCACGCATGTGCATGCACGTGCACGCATGCGTGTGTGTGTGTGTATGATAATAAATTTGCTCTCACAATACCAGAGAGTACTATTTAACCTGACAATTGCAAGAAACTGCAATTCAGTACAGCAAGTGTGCCTAACACTAATGTTAACTTACACAAATGTTTTACTGTTTTTAGCTTAACTTATACTGCAAGGTTCAAAACAAGAATTTCTTACTCAAACATACTCTTCTGTCCACACTGTATTGTTCCTTCATTAACTATCTAAGCTCCAACGAAACACAGCAAATGGCAGCAGGATCACAAAACCACCAGTAATACCACAAGGGAGTGTCTTCTAAAAATGATCCTACTCACCTGCCGGTCTCATACACACTACCTTGGCATATATCTTTCCTTCAACTATGTAATAAACCTGTGTTTTCATGTTCGTGGGTATTATGAACCATGGTTACATTGAGTAAAACCAACCAGTCCTGTGGTGCTTGTGCAACAGGGTACATCGTCTCTTTTAACTCACCTGGTATACTGACTGTTAGGAAAACACTGCACTGTAACAAAAGACCTCCACTGCTCTTTATTCTACACTGAATGCTCCATACCCGAGAAGTCCAGAGGGTCAAGTGCGGCAGCAAGGGCCTGCCACTGGAAGTGCTGCATAGCCTTCTCATTAGGGTTGCGCAGATAACGGGCCTCTTCTGGAGACACAGTGTGGGATAAGCGAATGGGTGGGAGAATACTGATGTAGTGACCCGATACAGATATGTTATACAGAGACAGGATTGCAGGCCAGTGGTAATTCGACAGTCTCCTCCAAGGTTCATAGCCCATATGTTTCAATCTTGCTACGGCATCCTTCTCCTCTGGGACCTGAAACACAATCAAAAGACCAAGTCTGGAACTGATATCATCTGCAAGCTGCAGTAACCACTACTAGCACCTAACCAGTGAATGACTGGAAACAGAAATGAAACTCATTACTTGTGCACAGGGAAACAGACAACCAGTTGTTACTTAGAGGAACACAGAGAGTTCAAGGGTGTGACATCACTGTTTTGAACATGCAAATCCCAACTAAAATTTATTTTACCTGTAGTTTAACATGGATGCAAAACTTCTTCTTGCACAGGAAAGGACAGACGGAGGATGGTGAGATAAAAGAGAGAGGTCAGAAGAAGAGTGGAGTAAATTACACAGTGAGATTCATAATTTGTACTCTTCACCCAATTCAGGGTCTGTTCAAAAAGTTCTAAGACTGATTAAATAAAACACAGTACAAAGCAGGTAAATTTTATTAAGAATTATCTCCTTTGAAATAGTCTTCTCTTGCATCAATAAAGTAACTAAAACAACACACTCACTTTTCCCAACATTCCATACTTGATTGTAAAGAAATCTCATCAGCTGCTATAGTGTTTTCCCTCCTACTTCCTCTACCGATTTATATCAATGTTCTTTTCAACTAATTTTTAATTCTTGGAACAGCTGAATGTCCACCGAAGAGAGATTAGGGCAGTAGAGTGGCTGAGGAACTACTGGAGTTTAATCATGAGAAATATCTGGATGGAGGGCACCGTGTGGGCAGGATCATGCAATTCAAATGATGACAAAAAGTTGATATGGACACAGGAACATAATACAAGAATATGACTAGAGCTGCGCTCATTACAGCAAACCATAACAAATCTATACAAACAATAATTTCTCCTGTTCTCTCATATTATCTCACAAATGATATGATTTTTATCATAAAAAATGTATTTTTCACGAAATGTGTTTTCACTTTCTTTGCAAGTTTTATCTGAAACTTTTCTCAACTAAATAAAAACACAGTCAAGATATTATCACAAGTTTATGTGGTCTTAACCTTTTGGCGCCTAACGACGACTATAGTGGTTCTACTGCACTGCTAACTTCTAAATGTCGCATTTTATGTATTTATTCAACAAATATAGGTACTGAATATTTTAAACATGGTGTATATACTCTGTTTTTTCCTCTTCAAAATGCAGTTTGTTTCATAATTCTAATGGATTTGGTTCCTGTTTTATTCACATTTTATATACAGGGTGTGCTAAAATTTAAAAAAATAATTCCGGCGCCAAAAGGTTA
>Ga0123357_10010176_pt1 | contig 11940 bp, 7 predicted proteins | sample TergutEmb28metaG_FD_89873 | JGI IMG/M metagenome (GOLD analysis project Ga0123357, IMG submission 89873) | Embiratermes neotenicus P4 segment gut microbial communities from Petit-Saut dam, French Guiana - Emb289 P4 | ecosystem: Host-associated > Arthropoda: Insects > Digestive system > Gut ...
AGCGGGCTGGTTACGGCGGTCAGGTCGGTAGCGCTCTTTATCTGGGTGCAGGTGAAATGAAAGGTTCCGTCTGTCGCGCCGTCACCGGTGACGTTTTTGGTTACCGGGATGGTGATAGTCGCGCCCGGCGCTTTTGTCACATAGACTGTGTTGGAATTGCCCGTGTCGTCGTTAAACCAGAGTGTCGACGTGTTTGGAATGAGCGGATCCTCGCCCCCCGACTTGATATATGCCGACAGATCAGCGCCCGTCTTTATCGACGCCGTAACGTAAAGCGTGACGGTGTTGTTCGGGGCGCTTACATAGGGGCTGAAACTAAAGCCTTTGCTGGCGTCCATCATATAACTGACGGTGTTGCCTGCGGCATCGTACACCAGGCTTCCGCCTGACGTATGAGTTGGGTCAGCCTTGCTTGCTACGATAGTGCCGGCAGCATCTTTAACATAATAGTCACTGATCTGCAGAACGTCCTTGAGAGTATCTGATACCTGAACGGTACTGTAGGCCACATCGTCACCTGAACTGACGTTTGGTTTTAAGGTAACGGTGTTAGCGTACGTGAAGTTGCCAGTCGCCTGGTAAGGGTCATCTACCGGATGTTTACCCTGGTCCGCTGCGCTGTCATCTGCGCCCACCGTCTTCGCAATGGTCGGAGCGTTAGAAGCGGTGATTGTCCCTGAGGCCGTCGTATTCTTTACGATACCCGGAATACCGCCGTCATCATATCCGACATCGGTAAGCTGCGCTGTATTGGTATAGGTAGTAGGAGTCGTATCTGTGACACGAGTATAGTACTGAATCGAAACAATATTTTGTCCCACATCGCCCACATAGATCTGAATCTCCGTAGGGCTGACAATATAAACGTCTCCCGGTGTTGGGTGACCAATAATATTACCGTCTGCGTCTTCTATCGGTGATGATACGATGTTCATCGAAATATAGTAGTAGGTCTCGTCATAGCTGGTATCGCCGCCGTTATTATGAGCGCCGTACCATTTATCGGTGTGGCTCGTGCCATAGGGAAGCGCCGGAATGGGATCAGCGTTGCTATTGGCGCCGTCAATTCCATAGACCAAAGGCACGTACCAGCTCTTCGGGAACTCGCTACCAACGCCAAGCTGCGGACCCACTCTGATAAAAGCGGTAGCGCCGCCGGCATTTGGATCATAGGTAAGCGTCGGAAACGCCGAAGAGCCATTGCCAAGCGCTCCTACGATGTTATAGAAGGTGTTGTTGTAAATCTGCTGCTGCAAGTCAGCGGCAGAAAACGCCTGGCCCTCTCCAACAGTATCGGTCACGACTCCGTTTTTGAGACTGTAGTCGGCCGTACCACCCGCGTTCTTCGCTACATTTAAGGTAGCCTTCCACTGGACGAACATAGCAGTAGGCTGTCCGTCTGGATTTTTCAGGTCGGTCGGTCGCACACTGAGCGCGCCGTCTTTCTGGCTTCTCGAGTCAGGCAGGTCGCCAGGGTTACCCGGCTGCACCGTAAAACTCAGGATCGCAGAGCCGCTCGTATCAGAGACCTTAATCGAGATCGGGTTGGAGGTACCGCCGCCCCAATTCTGCACCGTTGCAGAGTAGTTATATGTGCCAGAAAAGTTCGTATAGCCGTCCGGAGCAGTTTTAATCGTTCCGGTAATAAGGTAATAGCCATTAGGGAAGCTTGAGTCATCGGTATACGGGCTTGTCCCGCCCCCGACACCAGCGATCGTAACCTGCATCGTGGAAAGTCCATCAGCAGAAGTGATCGTAATATTGTTGGCAGGAGAGCCGGGCAGTACCGCCTCGGCCGATATCCTGAGCTGGAAAAAGTCACCAACGCTTACTGATTGCTGCGACCATTTCAGGCTCATTGCAAAAGTAGCCGGGGTAGAATCCCCGAAGCTCTGGCCCATCGTAGTGACCGCGTTGCCATTGAGTGTCGCCGACACCGCAGGCATCAGGTTACTGGCAGTAAGCCCCGCGTGCAGCGAAAGCGCGCCCGCTACCACAACGGCAATGAGACACAGTGGTAGAAAGACAGCTAGCGCCACTCTCTTGTGCTTTTGAACCGCTAACACCCTTCCAATAGCGGAATAATTCTCCCTCTCCATGTATACATGCTCCCAATTCTCAATTTATCTTGGAGCCCATTTGTTGAATGAAATGTCTCCCCCATCCCGCGCGAGTAAACAAAGTTGCGACACAACTCTGCTGGCGTTTGGATCCCCTTTTCCCCTTGTTTTGATCCCTCATATCCCCCGATATGATTCGCCATCAACCGCCGGATATCGGCGTCAATCCTCCCGTGGGTTTTATATTATAACCTTTTTATACACTTTTGACAAGCATGAATATCGGACTAAAATCATTCGCAATTTCCACGATTTCCCGGGTGGATTAGCTGCATAAACCCAGCGGAAAGAATAAACCCTTTCAAACAAATAGAAGAGGCGCTTGCGACGCCTCTTCTATTTGTTTCAATTATTAAGTAAAGTTATGCAGGTTGTTGCTGAGTAATGCAGTGCACGTTACCGCCACCAAGAATAATCTCGCGAGCCAGCTTGATCGGCACGATGTCGCGATCGGGGTACAAGCTTGCCAACAACTCCTGGGCTGCCTCATCATGCGAGTCGTCAAAGACCGGCATGATGACCGCGCCGTTGCACACATAGTAGTTCACGTAGGACGCCGCCTGGCGGTCGCCCTCCTCGCGCGGGAGTGTGCCGTCAACCGCATCAACGCCTGCCGCTTCCTCCTTCGTGATGCAGAGTGGGTTGGGCGTATGCAGCTTGTGGATCGTAAGCTTCTCGCCGCGCGCGTTGGTCGCCGTCTCCAGAATCGCGAGGTTCTCCGCGCTGATCTCGTACTGCGGATCACTCTCGTCATCGGTCCAAGCCAGCACGACCTCACCGGGCTTGACGGGACAACAGATGTTGTCCACATGGCCGTTGGTTTCGTCGTTGTAGATGCCGCGCTTCAGCCAGATGACCTTGGTCACGCCCATATAGTCCTTGAGATTCTGCTCAATCTGCTCTTTGGAGAGATCGGGATTGCGTCCCTCGGAGAGCAAGCATTCCTCGGTCACGAAAGCCGTGCCCGCGCCGTCAGTGTGGATCGAGCCGCCCTCCAGCACGAAGGGCGCCTGGTAGTAGTCGACCCACTCGATGTGAGCCATCTTGCGCGCGATCTCGTCATCCTTGTCCCAGGGAAAGTACAGCCCGTCGACCAGGCCGCCCCAGGCGTTGAACCCCCAGCTGATCGCGCGGGTCTGACCCGCGCCGTTAACTACGAAGGTCGCCCCGCAGTCACGCACCCAGGAGTCGTCATTGCTGGCCTCGATCACGCGGACCTCAGGCGGTAGCATAGTGCAGGCGTTGTCATACTGGTCTGCGTTGACCAGCATCGTGACCGGCTCGTATTTCGCGATCGCCGCCGCGACCTCCACGAAAGCCTTCTGCGCCGGCTTGCCGCCGTCTCTCCAGTTATCGGGGCGCTGCGGCCAGATGAGCCAGGTGCCCGCGTGCTCCTCGAACTCCGCCGGCATGTGGAAACCATCGGCCGCCGGTGTTGAATCGATACGTTTTACCATGATCCACTCTCCTCAAGCATCTACTGTTGCTCCGGAGGCAAAGGGCTCGCCTGCTCTTTCTTCTGGTCCTCAAGATAGCGCTGATCAATCTTGCCCTTTGAGCGGAAGTAGAGGATGAAGCCAACTGCGATCGAAGCGATCGAGGCTACCGTCACCACCCCGTAATACACGCCGGAAGGGATCGTTGGATCAGGCGCGATGAAGAACAGCGCCAGCGTAAAGATGATGCCGGCCTCGCAGAGTATCGTCCAGAGCCACAGGCCAAAGTTACCCCCCGGCACTTTGTAGGGACGCGGATGATCCGGGAACTTATAACGTAGCTTGATGAGCGCCGGAAACATCAGAAGATACGGCAAGAGGAAGACCACTGAGGACAGAACGAAGATAACCCAAAACGCGCCGCTCGCCTGGTTGAGCAGCGTGTAGGTCAGCACCGTCGTGACCGTTGCGATCACGCCCATGAGGATGAACGCGTAATCCGGCGTGTCAAACTTGGCGTTACGATGGCCGAAGATGCCCGGAGCCGTCTCATCCATGCCGGTCGCCGCCAGTGACTCGTTGGAGCCGATCGACCAGGTGACCATGTTGCCGATGAAGGTGAACAGGACGCCGAGGGCTACGACGATAAATATCGGGCGCGCCGCCACACCAAAGACTGCCTTGAAGGCTGGCAGGAAGGCGTCGATGATGCCGGTCGTGATGTTGATCTTACCAACCGGGGTCGTAGCCAGCACGCCGAAAGTCGCAAACACATAGACAAACAGGATCGTAACGCCAGACAGCAGGATCATCTTCGGGATATCTTTCTTCGGGTTCTTGACCGAGTCACCGACCGAACTCATGAGCTCAAAGCCCATAAAGCTGTAAATAACGACCGGGAGATAGGTCAGGTTATCAAAATTTAGTTTTCCATGGACCCTCGTTACCAACTGTGGGATGAAGTTCTTGAGCGCGAAACTGTTCGCAGAGCCGTGAGAAGTGAAGAGCATGGCCACACCGGCGATACCAAGCAGCAGGAAGATGACGATCTTGACGATCGCGGAAGAGTTCGGCACCCACTTCGAGAACTTAAGAGGGATGATACCAATAAGGACCATGATCCAGATGAGAGCGATGACGATCCCCATCTCAGCCCACATGTTCACGTGGATGTTAAATGCGGTCTGCATCGTCTCTGAGAACAGCACGAAAACCGACGGAGCCCAGAGCGCCACGTTGACCCAGTAGAGCCACGCAGTAACCGTTCCCCACATCGGGCCGAAGGCCTCGCGCACCCAGACATAGATGCCGCCGTCATCGGGCCAGGCCGCGCCGAGTTCGGCCGTCGCAAAGCCATAGGGGATGAAGAACAGGATCGCCAATACGATCCAGAACGTGATCCCTTGCACGCCCATCGCCGCAGAGGTTCCGATCGTGTCGCCGACCAGAATGGCCGTGACCGCGAACAGGACCATGCCAGCAAGCCCGAAGACTTTCTTCTTTTTGGCCGGCGCGCTCGAATTAGAATCCGCCATTGCTCACTCCTTTGTCACTCGCTACCGATAAATCCCGGACTACGCCCGAGATCATAAAGAGGAGACATCCTGTCCGGACGTGCGCCTCTTACTTCCCCTTCATCTGGTGACAAAAGCTACCAGGTCCCGTTTGTCGCCCGCTATGCTTTCGCCGCAATCTTAGCCAGAATCGCGTCGAGCGCAACCTGAGCTTCGTCAGCAGCCGCCGCATCAACCTCCGGTCGCGGGCAGAAGTACGCGAGCAGCCCGCGAATGGAATGCTTGCGATTCTCCGCCTCATCCCAGCAGATCGAGGCCGGCCCGTCGATGACGGCATCGACGACTTCCTCGCCACGTGCCGCCGGCAAGCAGTGCATGAACTTCGCCTGCGGGGCGGCGAGCGCCATCAGCTCGGGCGTTACTTGATAGGTAGGATAAAAAATCGCCATGCGCTCACCATAGGAGAGCTCGGCGTCATAGAGGCCATACCAGACGTCAGTGTAGATGAAGTCGGCGTTAGCGAGCGCAGCCTCGCGATCCTCCGTACAGATGACCTTGCCACCGGAAGCCGCGGCGTTGTGCAGGCCGATCGCCAGCGTCTCGGGCTTGATGTGATAGGCAGCCGGACCGTACTGCACGAACTCCATACCCATCTTCGAACAGATGAACATCTCAGAGACGCAAACCTGCGTAGCGTCGCCCACGAAGACCATCTTGCAGTCCTCAATGCTCTTGCCTGCCGGCAGGTGCTCGATCATCGTGCAGAGGTCGCCGAGCTCCTGCGTGGGATGGTTGTAGTCAGACATGCCGTTGATAACCGACACTGCTGAATGCTGAGCCAGTTTCACCACATCCTCATGGCGATCGACCCGCGCCATGAGGATGTCAACGAGGCTGCTCATCACGCGCGCGGAGTCTTCGATCGTCTCGTGACCACCCAGCTGAATCGTACCGGGCGCATAGAACTGCGCGTGCCCGCCCAGGTCGGTCATCGCCGCCTCGAACGAAATGCGGGTACGCGTGGAAACTTGCTGGAAGATCATGCCGAGCGTCTTGCCCTTGAGCAAGTCAGGGCAGCGGCCCGCCTTAGTAGCTTTTTTAAGCGAGAGCGAGAGTTGGACCAGGTCCAGGAGCTCGTCTTTCGTGAAATCGTTCGTGTCAAGATAGTCTTTGATGCGCGCCATCGCTCTCCTCCTGATGTGTCCAGGTGGTCAAACTAACTCTACCATACCACGACACAGACTGAGAGGCTATCAAAAGGACCAGCTCGCTTCTTTACGCACCAGCGCTTACCGGCGACCGGGCGTGAGACGTGACGCGACGCGATAGTAAGAGAGGCGCTTAATGGCGCCTCTCTTACTATCCTCACTTTTCTTCAGGATTGTTTTTGAGTTCCTCTACTGAGTCACACCGCTGCCACTGCCTGATGGACCAGAGCCGGAGTTGCCGCTCCCGCCCCCATTATTGTAGTAACGATTGGTACCGCTTCCACTGCCATTATTGAAGTTCGGCATCTGCCCGCCGTTCATCATTCTGAAATTGCCAGGAGTGCCTGTGCCGCTCATCGCGCGATAAAGATAGGTCCCGCAGATCGAACCGACGATCGAAATCACCAGCATCGCAATGGCCAGGACAATCCAGAACCAGACTTTCTCATAAAAACCCTTCTCATGATGAAGGACCGCCGGACGAACACCGTAGGGCTGCGCTGGTGGATGAATAGGTTGCGCGGGGGGCGCTGGTTGCGGGGTCGGAGGAGCCGGAGCCACAGGTTGCGGCGCTACGGGGGCTGGGCCCGCCGGGGCCGGGGTTACCGGTGCGTTTCCGTTTACTTCATTTGCCATGGGTCAACAACTCCTTATGCCTGTGATTAACAATAAAATTAGTCTATGCCTCAGGAGAAATCTTCGGGGGGACGTGAACGCAATGTTCAAATCTCCTTCATGAACCGTACACGTAGTTACGCAAAACTGCGGCAAAGGTATTCGCTGCCGCTCCTACCATTTGCAAGTTCACTCCTCTTCTGTTAGCTCCCTTACTCTATGGTGCGTCTGCGCTCGCGCTCGTGTGTTTACCTGGTGGGCTCTCTTGACTGAAGACAGAAGACAGAAGCATTCAGTACACCGTTTTGGCAAATTTCGTACCGGATTTACAGTTGTGTGGTGGTTTTCTTGCCAATTTCGGGCTGAAATGGTCGTTTTAGCAGAAAATCAGCAAAAATCCACCACACAAACGAAAATTTGATACGAAAAGTTCGAAAAGCGGTGAGATCCTGCTCGAAGTTTACCCAACTCAAATCCACAGGAATGCCCAAAAGCGCAGCAAGCGCAATGCTAGAATGAGGTGTAGTCTGCTAAGAGGAGGCATTGTGACAGAAAGTTCCGACAATCCCGTTTATGAGAAAGTTGAGCGTTGCACGGCAGCGGTGCGAGAGAAACTGGGCAGCCTGCCTGCGCCACAGGTTGCGCTGGTATTAGGGAGCGGACTCGGCCTGATGGCCGAGCAAATGAAGGTCACCTGCGCTGTGCCTTACGCAGATATCCCGGGCTTTCCTGTCAGCACGGCGCCGGGGCATGCCGGGCGCTGCTTGTTTGGCGAGCTGGCGGGCACGCCGCTTGTCATGATGCAGGGACGCGTGCACTACTACGAGGGCTATCCCATGAGTGACGTCGTGCTCCCCATTCGCGTGCTTGCGCGTCTAGGAGTAAATACGCTTATCTTGACCAACGCGGCGGGCGGGCTGAACCCAGACTTCACGCCCGGCGACCTCATGCTGATCACCGATTACATCGCCAGCTTTGTGCCCTCTCCTCTTATCGGGCCGAACATTGACGAGTATGGCCCGCGTTTCCCCGATGAAACGGAGGCTTATGATCGCGCCCTGCAAGGTGTATTGCTGTCTGCAGCTGAAGCGACGAGTATTCCCCTGCAGCGGGGCGTCTACCTGCAACTGACCGGCCCGCACTTTGAATCACCAGCCGAAATCCGTATGTATCACGGCCTCGGCGCCGATGCAGTAGGCATGAGCACTGCCGTCGAAGTTATTGCGGCGCGCCACATGGGGCTGCGCGTTGCGGGCGTCAGCTGCATCACGAACCTCGGCGCCGGGATGCCGGGTCAGGCGCACCTGGATTCAGGCGAAGTTGATGAGATGGGCCGGCGTGTCTCGGCGCAGTTCGGCACGTTGCTGGTTGAAGCCATCAGGCAGATGGCTGCCTTACCCGCTGACACTGATTCTAGCTTCCCCACAAACTCCGCCTTCGCCCCGGCCTCCCAGGAAGGATAAACGCTATGCGCGCAGTTATCTATGACGGCAGTGCCGCCCGCTACGCCACAGACGCCCCTCAGCCCGTGGCCGACCTCGTTGCGGGCCAGAGCCTCATCCGTATTGAGTACGCTACGATATGTTCCACCGATCGTGAGATTCTGCGAGGCTATCGCCCAGACTTCCGGGGGGTGATGGGTCACGAGTTTGTGGGCATTGTCGAGCAAAGCAGCGAGACGGCGCTGGTCGGCCAGCGGGTGGTTGGTGAGCTCAATATCAACTGCGGCGCCTGCCTGTATTGCCGCACCGGACGTCCTCACCACTGCGAAACCCGCCGCGTGATTGGCATCGAGAGCCATGACGGGACCTTCGCCGACTACCTGGTCCACGAAACCCGCCTGCTGCACGTCGTGCCCGATGATCTCCCTCCGGAGGTCGCTGTTTTCACCGAGCCGCTCGCCGCCGCCCTGCGCATCGTTGAGCAGGTTCACTTCGACCCGGACGCCCCCGTGGCGCTCGTCGGCGACGGACGCCTGGCTCTCATGATCGGGCAGGTTGTTGCGCTCACCGGCGCGCCGCTGACGGTCATCGGGCGCATTCCGGAGAAGCTCGAACTGTTCAAGGGCTTTTCGATTGCACGTCTCCTTGAGCCAAGCGGTACCTATGAAGTCGTCATCGACGCGACCGGCACACCCGAGTCGCTACCCACCGCCCTTGCGCTCACGCGTAGCGAAGGCACGCTTGTCATCAAGAGTACCTACGCAGGTGACGCGCGCATTAATATGAGCGAGGTGGTGGTGCGCGAGATCACGATCCGCGGCTCGCGCTGCGGTCCCTTTGCGCCAGCGCTACGCTTGCTCCAGCGCGACCTCGTAAAGCTACCCCCCGTTGAGCTGCACGCGCCCGAGGACTTCCAAGCTGCCTTCGACTCGCGTGCGTTCAAAGCCGCTTTAGACTTTCATTAAAATGAAACGTGCGCAAACGTTCGCTGGCTAGGCGCTACGAAACGTGGCGGCCTGTAGCCCATGGGTTTCGTAGGAACGATACCAACGGGCGTTTATTCACGTTTCATCGCCAGTGATCCCGCACGGTGAAGACACATTCTATTTCAAGTGCGATGATGATATCCATGATCTTCTGGATGCTTGTCGTCTCCTTGCCATGTTCTATCGCGCAAATAAGACGGGGACTCATGCCTACAACCGATGAAAAGCGCTCCTGCGAGTACCCCAGCTCTCGACGACGCTGACGGATTACATCACCAATCTCTGCAGCGTCTGACACTCCGAACACCGGTTGTTCTGTGAATCTCTCATGATCTGCCACGGGCGTTCCAATCATCAAAATGGGGAGACGCAGCGTCACTACGTCTCCCCATCACTTGATCTAGAATTTAAAAGTGGATTCTTATCCGCAAGAACCCTATAAGAATTGTTCCCTATTATATCACATTTTGAAGATTAGTGCGCAGCTCGCTAGCGTTTGCTTTTGTCGTAGATCTCGCCTAGAGCCCGTGGCGCTCGGTTATGCTTGCTGAAAAATGCCAACAAGATCAAGGTAAGAGCGTAAGGTACGATCATCGCCAGATCGCCCACACTCGAGTCCATCTTGAGCCAGAGAACCAGCTGATTGGCGCCGCTCTGCGCAAAGCCAAAGAGCAGGCAGGCGGCAAAGGTCGGCATGATCTTCCAGTTGCCAAAGATAAGCGCCGCAATCGCCAGATAGCCGTAGCCCAGATAAATCGCCGCGCTGAAGTTCGACAGAATTGAGTAGGCAAAGCACATGCCTCCGATGCCAGCCAGCGCGCCACTGATGAGCACCGCAGTAAAACGCACCCGCGCGACCTCAACGCCCGCGGCGTCCAGCGCCTGAGGGTTGTCGCCCGCCGCGCGCACGTGGATGCCGAAGCGCGTGCGGTACAGGATGAACCAGAAAACAACCAGCAGCACGAGGATCATGACCTCAAAGGCATAGAAGCGCGTGAACACCGCCCCGATAACGGGGATCTTTGCCAGCAGCGGGATCGTCAGGCGCGGCGCCGTCATGAGGTCAAACTTGCTGGACGGCCCACCAAAAACCGTCACGTTAATCTGGCTCGTCAAGAAACCCGTCACGGCCACTGACAGGATGTTGATGACCACGCCGCTGATGACCTGATTGGCGCGAAACTTCACGCAAAGCAGCCCATGAATAACCGCAAAGAGCGCGCCACCAAGCGCCGCAACAATAAAGGATAGATACAGCGGGACCAGCGAGTTAGCCGGAAACCAGTGAAAGGTCACGCAGGAATATGCGAACAGCGCGCCACAGAATGCGCCGAAGCCGAGCAAGCCCTCCAGCGCCAGGTTGATGATGCCGCTCCGCTCAGAGAAGATGCCACCGATCGCGATGATCAGCAGTGGCAACGCAAGCGCCAGGCCATCGATGATGATCGTGTTCACTCCGCTCATGCGGCGTCACCTCCCTCCATGCCGCTCGCCAAAGCAGCATGCGCCGCCGCCTCACGCGCGCGCATCTCCGCCTTCTGGCGCGAGGCTGCAATCCGCCAGCGGAAGAACGCGCTGCAGGCCGAGAACAGCAGGATCAAGCCCGTGACCAGCTGTGCGATCTCCGCACGCACGCCCATCATCGACGACATGTAGGTACTGCCCGTATCCAGCGTTGTGATCAGGAAGCTCGACGCGATGTTGCCGATAGGATGCGCGGCGCCGAGCAGCGCCGTTGCGATACTGTCGAAGCCAAGGCTCGTCAAGGTGTCTGGTTGGATGCTGCTGAAGTAGCCCAGATAATAGCTGACGCCGGCAAGCCCTGCTAACGCTCCGGACAGCGTCATCGTGAGCAGGATCGTACGCTTCACCTTGATGCCCGAATAGTGCGCGGCGCGGCGGTTCGCGCCAACCGCCTTGATCTCGTAACCCAAGCGCGTCTTTTTCAGGAAGAATTGCAACGCGATCGCCAACGCGATCGCCAGCAGAAAACAGAGGGGGATCGAAACATAGACACCCCCCAGTTTCACATTGTTGAGCACGAGCGACGAGGCCGGGCTGACCACCTTCGACTGCCGCGAGATCTGGTCCAGATAGCGCGTATTGATGAAGTAGCTCACCGCATACTGCAGGATATAGTTCAGCATGATCGAAGCAACCACTTCGTTGATGTTAAAACGATACTTCAAAAAGCCGATAAGCGCCCCGATAGCCGCCCCCGTCGCGATACCGATCAACAGCACCAGCGGCTTGGCGATAAATGCGGACAATCCGCTGTAGCCAACAATGACGCTTGCAAGAAAACCCGAGATAAGCATCTGGCCAGAGATGCCAATGTTGAACAGGCCACCCCTAAACGCGATGGTCACCGCCAGCGCCGCAAAGAGCATTGGGGTGAAAGCGGTCAGCGTGTTAGTCAAATCAGAGAGCATCCCATAACCGCCCGCATAGACGGGCTTCATGATCCAGCCAGCGCCCTGCAGGAACGTGATAAAGACATTGATGGGGTTGGAGCCCATCATACCCACGATGACTGAGATGGCAATAAGACTGACCAGGATGGAGAGTAACGGGATCGTGATAAACTGCCAACGCTCGTTGCCAAAGGCGCGCAGGAAC
>Ga0123357_10010177_pt1 | contig 11939 bp, 8 predicted proteins | sample TergutEmb28metaG_FD_89873 | JGI IMG/M metagenome (GOLD analysis project Ga0123357, IMG submission 89873) | Embiratermes neotenicus P4 segment gut microbial communities from Petit-Saut dam, French Guiana - Emb289 P4 | ecosystem: Host-associated > Arthropoda: Insects > Digestive system > Gut ...
CACATATATATACATACATACATACATACATACATAAATACATACATACATACAAACACATACATACATACATACATACATACATACATACATACATACATACATACATACATACATACATACCCACACACACATATACACACATACACACATATACACACACATACACACATACACACATACACACACACACACACACATCTAAATTTCTTCAGTCAGAATTCTGAAGGCCTCTCTTCGTTTTTATAGTGAAACCTGACCGAACACTTGGGTGGAGGTTTTCGAAAAGTCAGTGGACAAAACAATTAATTTAACGAGGAATCGTAACAATTCTTAAAGCTGTCCAGGGAGCTGAAGGAAAAGAAGTTTGGCAGGGACGGAGGTGAGAAAGGAAGCAACACCTTCTAAATTCGGTGCACGGTTCTACCTTACTGTCGGCATTATTCAGATGGAAGGTTTTTAGGCGCGTTCTCAAAATCTCGGAAAACGACAATATGCTTCGCCATGTCCGTCTGTCCACTCACGTAGAATAACTCAGTTCCCAATGGACGGATTTCCATATAATTTGATATTTGATTAAATTTTTTGAAAATTTGTCGAGAACATTCAACTTTAATTAAAATCTGAAAAGAGTAACGTTTACTTTACACGAATACCAATATACTTTTATGATCGTAACTTGCTTAATTCATCTTAGAATGAGAAATATTTCAGAAGAGATTTACAGAGAAAATCTAAACACACATTCTATGTTCTACAACGTATTTCGAAAATCGTGCCATTTATGAGGTAGTGTGGAAAAATATTGTAGAGCCGGGCAGGACACATACGAAAATATGGCTCATGCGAATTGCATGATGGATACCTATGGCTATAAACGCAGACTCAGAACGTTGTAACACTTATTGCTTTTCCACTTGAACATTCGTGGCACGAACGCGCCTCAATGTTACGTTACAGTATATTGCCTCTCTTGTTTGTTTGTAAATACGACATTGTATACACCTACATAAGTCAATGTAGTAATATACTTCACTGAATATTATTTTAAACTGCGAGTTTTAAAATAGGCCACAGCTGCTCAACCATCTTTGCCATCTCACCATCTGTATAACCATAAGGAATGCAGAAATTAGGCGACCCGCGAAGCAGTATAAAGACAAACCATGACACGGATTTCATATTCCTGCTGCACTCTTAATGATCTCTTCAGTTTTATTCTGTGTTCATGTTAGGAACATTTTCTTTCAGTCGTATTCCCGGAAATGGAGCTGTTTTCAGCTCTGAAGTACAAGTATATTATGACGTCACGAGAATGAGGTGGTGACGGCACACTTATAGGTTCATGTGCTGTTTTCTGTCCCGCTTCTGCTTCTGTTGAGTTATGTTGCCAACAAAGTTAAATGAACTGAGGAAGAAAGGAGGAAGAAGATCACTTTGCTACATCTTCAGCCCGATTGGGTTCTGTGAAAACGCAAGACCTAACTGAAAGTAATTTACCATCATGCCCGAAAAGAGCCTAATTTTCCACTGCCAAAATTTTTACTACCCCATCAAGTATACAAAGAGGATAACTTTCTTCTGAAAATTAGATATTAACTGGAAAAAATCAAGATTTTTCAGACGTACTTACAAAGAGTATAGAGTTATCAAAACGCAGGAAATATGTAATGTAACATAGCAAAAGGTATCAGTTCTTTTTCTTGGACTGAGATTTTCGGATCTGATGCACGGACAGAGCAATAAACTGATGGGCCTACTATCACAACTACATTTTCAGAAAATACCTTTTTTCGGCGAAAAATGCTACATGTTTCGGCCTTTGTATGCAAATTTCATGATGCACAGGCATAATATTATTTTGCAAAAAAACGTTGTTTTATTCTTCAAATTTACGGCTGTGCCTGACGACGGCTGTGTAAAGAACCTGAAACATGTATTACTTTGTAGACAATAAATGTTTTTGTCTAAGAGTATAGTTGTGTCTGACGTTACACCTGTTTATTCGTCTGATCTTCTTCATTATACAGTTTGTGGTACGAGTGAGAATGACGATCGGCAAAAAGTCAGTCGGTTTGAAAGTTTATTTACTTAACGGTCGACTGACTTCACTTATTTCAAGGCAAAACTAGTAGTTGAAACTGAACGACGGTCAGTACGGGACTACAGTGATTTATAGCAGAGGACACTGAAGGATTGTCTGTGGCCTAATTCTGCGTGCTTCGCCGGGAACTGCTTGGATATAATGAAGCAAACGATGGCAGTCATTAGACCTGATATTCGATGACATTATTCGAATCGACTGCGTCCCGAAAGCATAAGAAATGTTAACAAGAGATTTTTTGTCGTGCATGCAGTAATATTTCGATATTATTAATGCTACAGAACTCTACAGCAATTCTGCCTCGCACAGAATATAATTATAACACTGTATCCACAAAAATATACAGAACAGAAAAAGATGTAGATTTGACTGAAACTGAAGTTCCAGGGTCCATAGTACTTAAATTTATTTAAGTTTTAAATTTTGTAAGGCCGAAACAGGTCTATCAATAGTCAAATCATGATGGATGATGATAATGATGCTTTCACCCTTAGATTGTTTGAGACGGTGAAGCGCACCTCACTGCAGTGTGGACTTCATATTTGCTTTAACTCCCAGACAGCCCATTTAGATCTTATGCATATTGGACCGTGCATCATTGTGATAATTGAAGAATAAGAGACCAACTTGATGTCACTATTTATTAAGTTTTATTTCACTTATCTATGGTCAACGTGTTTCGGACATTAATATATCCATCATCAGGAGCCTGTGACTTTTCTATTGTATCACCACATTGGTCGTGTGTTCTTGTTTCGATGTGTGTTGGAGTTTTGGTGTGGCTGGGTTGGAGTCGCAGGCTCCTGATGATGGATTTATTAATGTCCGAAACATGTTGAGCATAGAAGAAGTGAAATAAAACTTAAGAAATAGTAACATCAAGTTGGTCTCTTATTCTTCAACTAGCCCATTTAGTGTTTAGGACGTATTATCGGAATTAAATGTTCATAAATTATTTCTTTCGTATTTGGAAGATACTACACTCACGATGCTCTTAGTCAATGAAAATAAGGAAAGATATTTTAATATTGTTAAACTACAAAATATTATTCTCTCTGGTCTCCCCAGTTGCACATTACACGACACTGGAAGGCTGTTGTATGTACTAGTGTGCGTGCAAAGTTTAAATTCCTTGGGCCACGGAAAACCACTCAAAACAGAAAAACTGTAATAAGTAATAGTGTGCATGTACTTAGTGTGACCCTTGGACCGTGGAAATGCACTTTCCCACAACATCATGCAGCTTAATAATGCGTCATTATTGTTAGGTAAGTGGAGGCAGAAATTATGGAAGGCCCAGACCACTCTACGGGCTGTACTGTCATAGGATGCAAGGTTAGGTGAGGTTAGGTTAGGTTAAGTTACGTTACGCTACGTTTGTTGTTACCGGAACCATCATTAACACTGTTCGTCTTTTACGTGGTTACATGTTTGCTGATGTTAGTGTCACACCCTTCTCACTAAAATGTGTGTTCGTCAACTCATTTATTACTCAGTGCAGGAAAATAAAAACCACCAAACTGAATCGATTGTCAGTGACATACGAGTAAGGTGCATAAAAAATGTCACAAAATGTCGCCCACAGTTCCTCCAGTTGATAGGTATGAATGTAGAGAAACACCGACTGACTGATTGACTGACAAATATAGAGACACAGACAGACAGACAGACAGACAGACAGACAGATGGCCAGATATACGAAAAGAAATGATGTCTTGTATGCGTTTTGTTCTTGCACGTTGTGGAAAGAACGCAAAAAATCATCTGAAGCATATATCACCCGCATATAAATGGCAGATCTGAAGAGGAATCCCACAATCCAAATGTTTTTTTTTTTCACATGTTGAGTTTTTTAGTCAGTTTTCTTAAATAACACTTATTTAGCTTCTTTAATGACGAGATTTTATTTGTAGGATACTATGGTATAAAGTATAGGGAATGAAATACAAAATTCATCACGAAAGATAAACATAAATTAAGAAAAATTCGTTCATTGCTCATTTTAAGGCACAGCACAAGCCCGTCATCCTGGATCAACTGACGAATACGCCATTATTTCCATGTATATATCACATAACCCGTTCGAGATTAGAACCGGGTCATCTTCCCAGAGAGTCACTTCTACACCTAACCTTTTTATCAACAAAGAAGAACAGTGGCGTGTTCTTTGAAATGAAACTTCTATCGTCGTTTATGAACAATAATGTAATAACAAGTATTCCTCTGTGTGTGTTACTGAATTGCCGCGCCATCTTTACCCAAATGTGTACGCTGATTGTGACAAATATGGCGGACGTACTACGTTTTAAGAAGCTGACAGTCGCCCATCCACTCAAGAAACTTCCCGTCTTTAAGTAATCTGATGTTCGAATACTGAGTGGGGAAGGGTCACTGATTAGAATGTGTCTCATATCTGACTAATCCAGTTCATGCCCTCATAACCGTTTAATTGAACATTACGTAACTGTAATCGTGATTCCCATATACAGTAACTCTGAAAATCTGCTTCTTTCCCTTAAAGTTTTAAAGTAAAACTATAAGTTTCACATTTTTCCAATAAAACCCGCATGTTTCTCCGATATAGCATTCCTTCATACCATGACTAGAATAATAACTGATGAATGGCATAAAGTAATGCTATTCTTACACAAACTTTTCTGTTTTTTTCCTGTCTCTTAGTTTCATATTTTCTCTTCTGCAGTTTGCTTTTAAAACCCTACTTATATTATATTCTTTTGGGGCGCGAGACCAAATTCAACATAAAAAAGTAAGTAAAATTATAGTTTTCTGTGTAGTTTAAATATAATTTTCCTTTCAAAATATTTTGATTACTCTTTTTTTCTAGCATCGTTTTCATAGAGCAAAGCCGTAACAACAACACAACTTAGAAACATCAACATCAGTTCAGTAAGTGTGACATTAAAACTGTAATGGCGGAGAGAATTTTGAAAACACGGGGTTCATCGTTTCCACGACATTAATAAGAACGGCATGCAGAATTGATTGTCACAGTTGCAAATCTGCGATACGCTTCTAATCACGTGACTAAAGAGGTTAATTAGTCAAGGTGTAACATTGTAAAGGCCTCTAATTAAAAATCAATTAATATATCTTGTAATCAGTAACAACAACGGCCCTTTGTTTGGTTTTATTTGAGACCATTTCAGGAAACGAAAAGGGGGCAAAAATAAAATAGTTTGATTTTAAGATAATTCCCATATAATTGTAGTTTAGTACATGTCATACTTATGATGACGTAACTTACTTACTTACTCCATGGAGCAGAGTCCTTATTGTAAAGCTTACTGGTTCTGCGGCTAGTCAAGAAATTCCCCTCACTTTATGGAACCCGAAAGTTCATCACCGTATTCACAAGTGCCCACCATCTGTCCCTATCTTCCGCCAACTCCATCCAGTCTCCACCACCTCACACTTCCCGAAGATCCATCTTAATATTATCCTCCCATCTACGTCTGGGTTTCCGCAATGGTCTCTTTCCCTCAGGTTTCCCCAATGGTCTCTTTCCCTCAGGTTTCCCCACTAGAATCCTGTGCACACCTCTCCCCTCCCCCATACGCGCCACATACCCCGTCCATCCCATTCTTCTCGATTTTACCACGCGCACAATATTGGGTAAGGAGTAAAGATCCCTAAGCTCGTCAATATGTAATTTTCTCCATTCCCCTGTTACCTCGTCCCTCTTAGGCCACGTAACACGATCCCAAATATGGCACACTTTCTTGATTCCTGCTGTAAATATGAGGATAATATTAAAACAAAATTTAAATTAGTGTAAGTGTGGGTGTTGTGTTGACTGAGCAGGTGGAGGATGAGGAAAGGCGACAGGCCCTTATACAAATGGTCGTAACACTTACGGTTTCAAAGAGAGCTCAGAATTTCTTAACTATGTGAGACAGTACTAGTGTCTGTTTCTCAAGATGGGCCTTTACCTATGGCGTTAGTTTTTACAGCACAAACGTGTCCGTGTCTGCTGAAGTCCAATAAAGTAAACTTTAAAATAAGGGTGCAAAAAGTTTCAAAAAATCTAAGAACAACCTCAAAATTCTAGGCGCCGAAGCGGTGGGGTTACACAAATATTAGCGCCACCCTACTAAATTTAGTCACTACGGCCACTTGAATCTCACAGTTTGTGCTCCCCTGCCTTCACACTTCTGGAAAATGGAAACCTTTCAACTTCGTGTGCGACGTCACACTACGTTTTCTGAACGATCCGTCACAGAGAAGACATTTCCGGATATAAAACATTATTTTAATACGATAATTTTCTTCTTATAATAAAAGTTAACGAGATTCACAAATTCTCAAATTTATTTTGATAAAGTACTCTACATGTTTCGGACAGATTTACTGCCCATCATCAGGAGTCTCAACACTGTATTCACAACAATATGTATTTGTCATGCTAGTTATGTTGACTGTCTGCTGTAGTTCCATCCTGACCTCGCTAGCAGACAGTCAACATAACTAGCATGACAAATACCTATTGCTGTTTATACAGTGTTGAGACTCCTGATGATGGACAGTAGATCTGTTCGGAACATGTAGAGTCCTTTATCAAAATAAATTTGAGAAATAATGCATCTCCTTGGCTTTTATTATAAGAATATATCACGATCCACGGTCCTATGAATGTCAAATTCGACAATAATTTACGTAATATTTTGAATATTACTGCCGAAAGGATTATTATGTAGAGGAAAGGATGGTAAGACCATGCGATGAAAAGGACAGAAAAGCTTGTGCAATTATGCGTCTACAAGCCACAGAGTAGAATGAAGGCCAAGAAGGCGTTGGAGAGAGGATTTTCGAGTCCACAGACACTAAGCTGCTAATCTGTAAAGAGGCGAAGAGCAGAAGATTACAACATTTGTTCGAAACTTCAAATTAAATTCAAACTGAAAGCTTTCAAAGCCCCAAAAGTGACAACATAACAGATAATGTACTTTCAGTACCGGCAGTTCTAAAACTTTCGTTCCAAATATTAGCCAACGAAATATACAAGAATGAGGCAATGCAACCGTTGCGACTTCATAAACTTAATGTTATGAGAGTGGAAGGCAAATGGAGTATTTAAGAATCGTTACGTTTGTACCTCAAGTTCTTAATGGATCGTAAAGTGTGTCAAAGAATCATCACTTAGCAGTTACTTAACCATCTTTCTTACGAGTTAATAAGGCCTTATTAGGGTTTCATTTTAGAATAAGTCTAAAACGGGCACATTACACTCATTTTCATCTTAAACAGACCAATTACATAGGGTCTGCAAGTAGTAAATAGATATAAACTACATAATAGCTCTGTGATGCGTAACGTTAAGATTACAGTGGGTAACGACAGCATGTGGAACAGAGTTAGGTTTATTGGTAGACAATAATGGTGAAATCGAGATGCTGTAGTATCAGGAAATTAACTACAGAAAGATTTTAAGTATTAAGGTATTAATGCTAAGAAATATGGCAAGACATTTTAATAATATTACCACAACAAAGAACGCTGGAGTGGAGGAGATGATTTTGGAAGGATACAGCAGGAGTGTAGAACAGAAACAGTGCAATATGTGTGCGCTCACTGCGTTCCACAGTGAAAATTAATATGTAACTTGATTTTGAAATAGTGAAAGACTATGCAAATCTTGCAACAAATCTAAAAATAAAACTGAATTTAGACCAGAGATTGAAAAAATATATATTATGAATGCAAATAAAGCATATTATTCTCTCCTTCCTCTAGTAAAGAGCCAAACAGTAATCAGAGCAGAGAAAATAAAAATCTATAAGACACAAGTAAGACCGGTGCCAACATATGGAACAGAATCTTGGACAGTGAACAAAGATGTAGCTTAACGGCTGGCTGCTTTTGAGAAGAAACGTTTTAAGAAGAATGTCTGGGGGAATTAAAGTGAATGAAGACTTGAGAAAGCGGTATAATAAAGAATTAATGCAGCCATTTGGAGGTTTAGATATTCTTTCATTTGTCAGATTATGTTTACTTTCATACGTCACAATAAGTTGGTTGAATTGGATTGGACATATTAATATAATACATACTAAAAGAAAAGTAAGTCAATTATTTAAAACAGTCTTCTGGGAAGTAGAAGAAGAGGTCGACCTAAACAGATGACAGAACTGTCACAAACGTATATTAATAAGTGCAAAATTAAAAACTGGAAACAGAGTTAAAAAAAACAGAGCTGGAGGAAGTCCTTTAAGGAGGCGAAGGCCCGCATAGGAATGTGTTGCCATCTAAGAGGTAGTATCTGACATGTAGTTATTCTGTATTCTAAATATAACATGCAAGAAAGTAATAACGATATCACGGAACATCGGGTAGCACGTACTATAAAACAGGCCAAATAACATTCATTATACAGTTTTACGAGTCACAAAACACAAACTGTGACCTTCATTCAAAATATTCTTCCTTCAGATGCCAAGTGTCGCTCAGATGGCAAAGAATCCTTTCAATACCCGTATTCGGATCATCTACCGTACTACAACGAGCCTGTCACTGCACCCTACCCAAATCCAGCTGTGTCCACTATCTCACACACATTTACTTCGAGACGCATTCTATTATCCTCCCACAACCACCAAGACAACTAAATGAGAGAGGTTTGCCGTGGATCAGGCGACCAGTCACCGGTTTTTCACTGCCAAGGTCCAGGTCCAGTTCCAGACTAATAAACATGGGATACGCGGTGCACAAAGTGACAATGGGATAGGATTTTCTCCGGGTAGTTCGGTAGTATCCTGTCGGTATTATTTTATCAATGCTGCACTACCATTCCTCTGTCATCGACGCGATATAATCTGATATCGTCAGTAAAAACACACTAAAAACAAAAGAGAAGACCAGAAATTCTGATCGTGACCCATCGCTTCTGCAAGATGCCTGGAAGTGCCATCCCATTCTACACATAAGCTGCAGTCAACAAACAGAACATTCACGAGGAAACTGAAACACTGCTACAAGATGATAGAAGTCTCAGAATAATAAGAGGTTAGTAACGCACTGGTAATGCATATCTACAATTAAAAGGTAAAGCAATTCCATTACAGGCCTGGACAGGCCCTGAGGGTTCCAGGTGGTTAAGGCTGCCAGATTTCAAGAAAATCGACCGCCTTTTCTCCCCAGGAAATATTCCTGGTACTCACATCTGTTAGAGACTGAGTCAACCCCAGGGCCACAGTACGGCCGGAAGGTTTATGTCAATGAAAAATTCGAGTGAAACCATCGGCAATCGAACCCTCGACCTTCTGGCTTGTAGCAGAGTGCCTCAACCAACTACGCCGCCGTCTACCTCATATCTGCAAGTACACACAGTAAAATCTGCGGCAAGTGGTCTTTAGGGCTACTGACCTGCCTAACCCGAGGAGGGATATCTTTGAGGACTTCAATTTAGGTGCAAGAGCGAGAAGAACGCCACTGTCACAAGAACAATAAACAGCAGACATATTCTCAACTTTTTTTTCCTCGGTTTTGAAGTTACGCACTACTGTTCAAAAGTTACCCTCACATTCCACTTCGTTATCCACAGACGAACCGCCAACATGTTTTTTATGCCTAAGGAAATGTCGCCCATGCCGACTTCCAGAAAAACAAAATCAAACAGCGTACGACAGAGAAGTTATGCAATAATGATAAAAGGTTTCCTTCTGAAGCTAGAATTTTAAGAATCTTTGAAGAAGCAAAAGTTGTTTTAAACCTGCAAGCAGAAAAGAGGAAGAAAGAGAGTTTCGAAACAAAGGAATATACATATTTTAAATCAGCGAGTTTTCAAGCCGATGCGATGCAAGCAAATGGTAACAAAAATCAAGATGTAATTTGGATATAAAGCAAAGGAAAGTTTTCTAAATTCACAACTGATAAGCAAATGCCATTTTTACATACTTCAAAACAGAGTTAACTTGTGAAGTCCAAAATTGATAATGATTGCACAGCATCATAAGAACTGATAACGTAAATAATGTGCTGGGGCAGAGAAGAAACACCTCATACGTCATCACAATACATGGGGAAAAAAGTGCTTCTAATATTTGTCGAGGTTTTCTGTCTTAATATTCTCTGAAACTTTTATGGGCTGCTTCTTCAGCGGATTTTTTTTCTATATTTCTCTCATAATTGATTCTTTAAGTATTATTAATACCATCCATTGCAACTACAAGCCAAAATAGACATTTTGAGCATTTATCTTAAGAATAATTCACTTTAAATTGCCTGACTGTTAGGAATGGTCACAATGTTTCAGTCACATATTTTCGGTTCACAGAGTGTTCACAATTAGCCTGATGGTCACTCCAGAAATATCGCTTAATTGTTACATTTTGTACTGATGCTTGTTTAAGAGTGAACAGTTTGCCGGCCTTGGTTGGTAATTTTGGATAGCAACCGAAATTATCGACCTCTCTCCTCAGATACTGTTTTCGTAATTCTCTCTAACTGTAACTCTTATTATTACGTACTTTATGTGATCATCCTTTACAGACAGATAAATAAGGACCAAGGGCAAATATCTTGATAGAAATATATTTTAAAAGGCATGATACTTGCCCTGAACTTCAGAACTCAAAGTTATCCGACAAATCCTTCCTTTATACATGCGCAGAAATTAACAGTCTGAAACCACTTCAGAGGGAAACTTTCGTACGGGATGTCGTTTCGGGTCAGAGAGATGTTGAGGGTTTAAAGGTAGAAGCGAAGGTTTGGTGAGTTTTATGTGTATTTGTGGTCGGAGTTTAAGTGGGTATGGTCATAGATGTCGAGAACTACTTTCGTTCTGCCTACCCCTTCCTGCTTTTTGATGACAACAAAATCGGCCGCCGCGTAGAGCCACGGTAAGGCCGTACAGGCCTGGAACTATAGCGCGCTCTACATCGTGTAAGAGACGTATTTGTCAGGTTACTGGAACAAAAGAGATAAAAGGGCTACCGAGTATACAGCTTGGAGATAACCTTCTTTATTCTCAAATTTCCTCTCCTTTCTGGTATTATTCACTTTTCGACAAAAAGTTGTACCGTTTCCGCTCTTTGCTCTGTTAGAGTGAGCCTCGTAAAAATAAATGTTTTACGCCATTATTTAATTTTTACGTAATGGATCCTTACTGTCAATGTCTTTCGTCGATAATCTGACTATCACATTTTCACCCTAGTCTGATGACAGATCACCCCATATCACGACATTCATTTGGCACTTTCTTTTTTTTTTACTTCAAATTAAGGGCTTTCGTCAGGACAGGACATGGTGATAAACATGAGTTACATAATAAATTCACAAAAAAAAATGTTTTGTCGGAGAGTCTGAGAATATCACTTATAAAACAAAGACCAAATTTTGCCTAAGGCCTTTCGGTTTAAGGCGTGAGTATGTGGCCGCTCGCTTGCTGGGATTGCGGATTCAAATCCCTCCGTGGGCATGGATGTCTGTTTCTTGTGAGTGTTGTGTGTTGTCAAGTAGAATTCTCTGTGACGGGCCGATCCCTCATCCAGAGGAGACCGACAGAGTGTGTGTGTGTGTGTGTGTGCCACTGAATGTGATCAGTTGCAACAATACCTCTCTACACCTGTAATGAGTAGATATAAAGAAGTCAGGAAAGAAACAAAAAATGGGACGGAAATATTAAGATTGATAAATAAGAAAAAGTACTTACTCAAATATTTTAAATGGATTTAACTGGTTATTCTAAAATAGCCAGCTTATTGCACAATGTTTTTATTTTAAAAACGGTTATGTTTTAAACAACCGTTAAAATATATTTTAATTATCAAATCTCCAACATGTTTCGGTCAGCACTGACCATCATCAGGGAGTACGTACA
>Ga0123357_10010178_pt1 | contig 11938 bp, 9 predicted proteins | sample TergutEmb28metaG_FD_89873 | JGI IMG/M metagenome (GOLD analysis project Ga0123357, IMG submission 89873) | Embiratermes neotenicus P4 segment gut microbial communities from Petit-Saut dam, French Guiana - Emb289 P4 | ecosystem: Host-associated > Arthropoda: Insects > Digestive system > Gut ...
ATCCCCAATAATATGAACAAGAAAATTAACATATTTTTTCTAATTTCTGCTCAGCTGGAAGCTCACTTCAGTTCGTGACGACATTTACCGAGAAAAGGGGCGTTGTAAGAAATCAAATTGTGCTGGTATTCCTAAAGTAATGTGTACAAAATGTAAGGTACATCTATGTTTCACACCTTCCTCTAATTACTTCATGGAATTTCACAAATAAAATCAAGTCAGTCATATTATGTAAATTTTTGCATGTTCCTTTGTATACCAATGTTACTTCCAAGTCACGGCCACATTTTAAATAAATTATGGAATATTGTTGAAAAAATCTTTCATTTATGTGATACTGGATTAAAACCACTGCTTAAAATTTGAAATTCAATTTTTTTCTTGCCATATAATTAATTTGCCACTTGCCACTTACAAAACTGTTCAAGTCAGTGCACTAAAATTTCAAATACAGAAACTTGTTTAAATGTTTACAACTGAGAAATAAATGAAGCAGAATTATGAACCCAAAATCATGTAAACTGCATTATTCTTATAAAGATGAATAGGGAGATGAGAAATACAATTCAGTCACAAAATTCGAAGGGAAGAAACAATTTGTGTAACCTAAGCACAGATGGAAGAATATTAAACTGAATCTTAAAGAAGGAGGGTTCAAGGGCACAAACTGTACTCCACTTGCTCAAAATAGGGCTCAGTGATGGGCTCTTGTGAACATGTTTATGGACTTCCAGGCACCACATGGGCAGGAATTTAACCAGCAGAGTGTCTGACAGTCTCACGATGACTCTGTTCTATGGACAGAGTTAATTCATCATCCCAGTACACTTGCAAACAATAACTGAATGAAAACTACAATCTTCTGGGTAGTCACACCCTCCAGTCTGATAGATACCGCTGTTTGGAGGAACCTGCCGCCTCCATCGTCAGGGTAAGAGTAAGTCACTTCTGCTCATTTCTTCTACTGTACTAAATACATCATGGTTTCTGATCTTCCGGGACATGACTCCACAGTCCTGGTTGTACAGGTTCTTCAGACACCTCAAGATGAGGTAACTATGCTGTCTCAAAACAGTGGGAACCAATTACCCAGTGATGCAGCACCATATCCCAGGAGAGCAGAAACCTCAGCTACACTGCTGCAAGAACCCAAATATTTAAATACATCATACCCAAAAAAATGTAGTTTTAACATTCACCACCATAAGAACCTCACATCATACAAACGCTTCATTAAAAACAGCATAAAGTTAAAATTAAATTATTTTTTTCAATAACTGGCTGTTCTGCTAGTTTGTGCAAAAACTTAACATACCAACCACTTATTATAATCTGTACTGCAATAAAGAACTTAACAGTAGCATAATCCATGTTACCCCATACACACAGAATTCAGAAAGTGCATAGGTCAGTTACACTACAAATTTTCAAATGGCACCTTTTCAGCAGAATAATTATTGTTTGCTACACATTGTCTCACATTTGGTACCTTGCTGCAATTGAATTATTCCAGTGGATGATAATAAAATTTGCCTATCTTCATTTCTAGACACTGCCATACCTTTTTAATGACTCCTGATTTTCTGAAGACAGAATACAATGTGATTCTGATCCCAGTGGAGGAAAGAAATCTTTATGAGATTTCATGTTGTTCCTTCGGTCTTCTGTGTTATGTTTTCTACCACCTGCAGTCCGATTACTGTAAGTTGAGCCATGTGTTGCTGGATTTTGATCTACAGAATTGTTACTACTCTCAGCATTTTGTCTGTTATTTATAAGAGGTGGAAATTCTTCTTGATGTTCTGAATCATGATGCTGAACTTGTTTGGTCCCTCCCCTTCGTCCACCACGTCGTCCTCCCCTTGAAGTTTGGGCTGATACCTGCGGTTTGCTGTATGCATCTTCATCTTCCCAGTTTCTTGTGTACTTATTGGGACCTCGCCTGAAAGGTCACTATGGTAAATTTAGTGAACCATACAAAAATCTTATATATTATGAAGTAAAAGAAAAAAACCATCTGAAAGACCTCTACTCTTTGTAAATTAACCTGATATGACAAATAATGGTGTGTGTTAACCAAATGAAACTGACAACACCACCAGATTCATCAAGAGCACATGTATGGACAACATCAATTACTCCATTCACAAGGTAAGCAGAGAACACTTTAAAACATATCACATATTTTTTAAATTTTTTACATTCAAAGAAGACTGCATCGCACACTTTTCACTATAAACCAGTAGGACCACACAAAGCAATGTCATGGGTTGTGCATTTAACATATTAAAGGCTGTTACATAACATAGAACTGAACTTATATAATGCAGAAATGATATTTAAGCAGGCACTCATATTTAGTCTGCAAACATGGCATTGTATGAGGTGTGGCTACTTCCAGGAATGATTTTAGTGTGCAGCCTACAGTGTTAAAGCAGATTTGATCATGTTGAGTGCATATCTGCACATATTTTGGCTTGCAAAGGCTGCAGTTTCAACAATGTCATCTGACAGAAGATGAAACATGGCACTTTCAATATGGCCCAGAAAGCAAACAAGGAGGAGGAGGAGGAGGAGGAGAAGAGGAGGAGAAACACTGCTATCTCCAAGACCTGAGAGTTTTTATGACATCACAAATGCAGATAATGCGTATCACTTTTTCATTTATAACATATATCCAACAAATGCACAATATTGTGCATTTGTTGGTTATATGTTGTCAATACATGCAAAATGCACAGTACACATGGTGTCAACAATGCATATCATGTATTACTCTCCAATTTGACAGCCAGACAACCAGGCTTATTATAAACAAATACTAACAAGGTTACAGAAGCTGCACATAGATAAAAGGCCTGAACTTTGGCTCAACACTTGGGTCCTCTATTATGACCATGACAGAGTTCACTGATGGTCTCTGCCAAGCAATTTATGGGAAACAAATTCTACTGTTAGACTACACACTATTCCTTTATTCACGTTTGCTTTCCAATGATTCCGTTTTTTTGTTTGTTTGTTTTGTTTTGTTTTAACAAAATGAAGTCCACACTGAATGTACAAAGATTTCAGGACATCAAAGATGTTCAGAAAAATGTGACAGCAGGATTGAAGGTTACTCAGAAAGAGAGATTCTATAAATGTTTCCATTAGTGGCACCATCATTGGACAAGTATCTAGCTACTAAAGAGGATTCCTTTGAAGGTAACGTACGACAGTCTGCAATGAAATCATTCTGGGAACTTAAAAAAAGGCACACTTTATCCCACTTTTAAAAGGCCATATGCTAAAGGTTAGATAACATCAGCATTGCACCAACCTTACATGTTTGCACATCCATTATTGTGTTATTAGTAAATGTAGGAAATTACAATTTCCAGACTGTGTGGCCTCCAATGGAATAACATACATAACAAACTCCTCTGAAGATCAGTCAATTTTTCAAAAAGCTGAAAGAGGGAAGTTCACACCAACATTTGATCTCATATACCTACTTTTTCTCTACAGAGAGGAAAGTGGGCTGCAAACAGTCTTGCTAAAGTCAAGTCCACAGAAACACTATCACCACACATGTTGGAGGTCCAACTACACATTCAAAGCTCTGAAGAAAGTCAATATTCTACAGCCTTCCATACTAAAGCTTACTGCTTGACTGAATGGTAACAGTACATGAAGTTTACAAAATATGTTCAGTGTACTTAACTAAAATTAAATTAAAATCCTTCATTTTCAAGATAAAACTAGTAACAAGTTAATAAATTAATAATGAGCAATTTTTTAAATCTACTACTAGCATGATGGCCAAATGTAAAATCACTAGTCACATAAACTGTGCATATTCTTGTTTCTAAATTATATTCATTAATAAAATCCACCAAAAGCTGTTCTACTTACAAACAGAGTTCACTGTAAATTATTAGTACTTCAGCCTCATTAATCAATATGGAAATTCTGACATCATAAAATAACTCACAAACATGCTAACAAGACCCTCAATGACAAGCAGCCAAAGAGCAAAAAATCAAACCTAAACACACCAATCTTATTGCATGACAAAACATACTGAAATCTCAACATTCATAAATTACTTCACTTTCACTTGCTAATTAAATAAAGCTCACCATCTTCTACCCATTCCCTTACATATAACATTAAAATCTTGTTAGGAAAGTTACCCATATCTCCTCCTTCTACGAGCACGTGGTGGACCCTCTTCATTACGGATGTCATAGCCATATACTGCAATCAGTTCCTCACATGATTTAGGTGCCTGCTCATCTGCATTATAACGATCATGGCTCCAACGGTTCTCATGTTCACGCCATACCTTCTTTGCTTTTGCATCGCCACCTCCTTGACCCTCTTTAGATGCACGATCGGGTGCTTCCTTGTCATTTGTGTCACCACCACTTCTGGCAATAAATTAAAGGTTATATTCTAATCAACTGTATTTATCACTTCAATACAACATAATAATTGATTTCCCTGGCAGAAAGTGGATACATCTAAGGCCAGTTTTGTCTCATAACAACAAATCAAATATATCTGAAAACGATACAGCATTTCAGTGCTCCCTGCATCTGCCACAAAAAGTCACTCAAGTCAAAGGAGATCATACCAGTGATCAGAGGAAGTCTTTGCTGTACCACAGAGCCAAACACACTGCAGGATACACAATCTGTGCAATGGAAAATCATTCCACAAAGGCACAAAGTGATACAATAGGTGCATTTTTCAGTGGCTGCTTATTCTTTGTATTTGCATATTTATGCATCATGGCAAAGAGGAAAATACGGTCTGTTTCGGTTATCAGTAATGAAAATGTATCCAACCTTGTTTCTAGTGCATGATCATGTTATATGTAATGCCAATTACCCTGGCAGCAAAAATCACAGTGACACAGGGCAGACTCTGTTACGTACTAATTAGTCACTCATTTGTCCCTGGACTGAGAGCTATTCCAGTTCAAAATACTGGACCCGGGGTAACTGCATGGGCACACAAATTTTCAAAAGATCTAAAAGTCACTGCAAAATTTTAGGAGTTGTTGTTGGTGAAAAAAAGGAAATTTCATATTGAAGACCCACAAATATTAGGCGCAACAATATAAAATTTAGTTACTTGGGCAACTAGGTGCCTGGTATTTTTTCACCCCTGCTGATGATGATTACGATGACAATGATGACAATGGTTGCAATGAAATCTCTACTTACTCAATAAAATTCAAGAATGTAACCAAACTAAAAGAAATATGTGGCAACTGACTGCTACTTGCAACAACTCAAAATACATGCAAACAGGACAAATATTACACCGTTAATTCATCACTAACAGGAGCAAAAAGAAATTTACATGTGAGATGTCTCAACACAAATACCAAGATCAAAATGCACATATACATAAAAGTATCTGATGTTTGTTCATATTCCTTCTTTTGTGAATTTCAATGTCATAAATGTACACAGACTTTTAAATAATAACTCACACATCCTCGGTCACTGTTCTATCATCATGTTCATAGAAAGTGCCACGTTTAGGGATATACTGTGGATTTCTCCGATCCTCATCATCATCCAATTTCTTTTCTTTTGGAGGGATGCTTTCCTGTAACATAAACACGTTAGAAAATTGTGCAATGTTTGGAAATACGCTGTTAATGTTAATAATATTCATTAGTAATTTTCATGCAAGAGAAATAAATATTTCACACTGAAACATAAAAAAAAACTATGCACAAGCATGGAGGTATAACACTCCATACTGTGTCTGAACTGTCAATGTTATGAAATGATGACACAAACATGTGGAATAATGTTCCTAGGTTTTGAGGGACTGTTTACACAAACATAACTCATGTAACTATTGGCATGCAAAGTCATCTCAGAAATGACTGAATAAGGTTAATATGTGAATGAATTTTCATTTTTATTTCCATTCCAATAGTTGAGATGGAAACAGAAGGCTGCAACTGCATTCATGTAAGATTAGTTTTACCAGAGTCCATGACTGTCTATGAAACATGAAAACATTTTTTTTTTAAAACTCGTATATCTTAATATGCAAAATACTTTTCACTTAGAGAATTTTGAGTACAGTACACCTGAATGTGTAATAACTGAGGCACTCAGTCACTGGCCTCTCACTTCAGATGCAGAGGTATCTATCCCAGGCTGGTCCCAGTGGGATCTGTGGTGGACAAAGTTGTATTGGAATAGGTATTTCTCCAAGTACTTGTTTCAACCTGTCAGTATCATTCCACCAATGCTCCATACTCATTCATTCATCTGTCAAAACAACTACGTAACTTTAACAACTGACAGTCATCAACTTAATAATAAAAAAATACAACAAACACCTGCTGGTAAGTTTTTCACAAGAAATTTAAACCCCAACATCACTGAAAGGCTAATCTAACAACTGCCACAGCCTCATGTGTACAACTGCCCTTCAACACATTTTAAGAGTCCAAGGGGCAGCAAAGTTCCTATACGGTATGTGGTAAATAAAAAAATGCTTTGGTATTTCCATTTCGGTAATGACGAACTCGCCCCCACAATGCATACGGTTAATAATTCTTAAGGCCACAATTACTCTGTGGGCTGAAAATTTCAATTCATATGTCGAGGCACCAGTCAAAAGACTAGTTGTGGAAGAAACTGTTATCGTTTATATTCAAAAACAAGGCAGTCTTCTACTATATACAGATAAACATACCTGGCCATCTCCTTCTTCTCGCTCATACTCTATTATGACGCTATCATCATCACCGTCTTCCTCATCAACAGCAGTAGAATCATCACTTTCTGTGTCATCCTCCGCGATATCATACTCGGACTCCCGTGTACCTTCAGTGCTTGCGTTCAGCTCACCTTCCTAATATTAAAAATCAGATGTCAAAAATAAATATCAAAACAGGGGCTCTAAAAATCCAACACACAACAAATTTAAGTCAGTAATCTCCCGGGCGTATAATTTAAACTTGTAACCTTCTCCATGCGTGTGTGCCAGCACAAGGCTGTCTTATTCCTGCACTTTTATGTAAGCCGTTAATAAAGATATATAAACTGGTTCCTTCTCATCCTTACTTCTTCCGATCCCTTAATAATTTCATTGTCCTCGTATGAGTCTTCTGATAATTTTTCTGAATCTCCAGAGTCCCTTGTTTTTCGCCTCCTACTTTTGTCCGACATTTTGATTTCATTTATGGGGCATAGGCTACGAGCGCTTCTGTTTGAGATGAAAAGCTAACACTTTCCCACCAAACACAACTGTGTGATGTAGGGGAGAGAAGTTTCTTTGCAGGATCACCATTGGCACTGCCGGGGCCATGCCACGGATTATGTTTCAATGCATGGGTAGGTTGAGTGTTTAAGCGAAATTCCAACAGATGACGGAAGCAATATATCAAAGACAGGGCCCCGCACGGTCGGTGGTCGATAATAAACGATACATTCGAACGATGTCGATTATATGCTGAATCATCGATTATTTGGACGACGTCATGGTTTGACGTCACACAATAGGTAATTAAGTGCGTACAATAACTTAGAACTTTGATTCAATAACTGCTGGTTTCACATCATCTCTCTTGCTATGTATATATTTCGCAATGGAGATATACTTTCAAAACAGAAGAACAAAAAATTTCTACCAACATTTTTCGTTTGGGCGGAGTCGTTTGGGATGTGGTGTGCAGAATGATACCACTAAAATCTCTCTTTGCGCACCGTGACACAACTTGCTTCTGCGCATGTACCTACGTGAACGAGTACAAGTTTTCCTCGCCTGAATCTTGCGTCAGAGTGTCATTCGACGCAGAAACGTCGAGGTGGACGGTTGTGGTTGTGAAAATAGTGATTGTTTCAAAAACTTGCCCGTTTTGTGTGCGTGTTAGATGTATTGTAAAAGTGGGCGTAACAGGTAGTGTAAAACGTTTGGTACACAGTTGATATCAGTTATTTTACCCATCGAACCTCACCAGTTCTAGTGAATCTTCGGGTGAAGTGTGATTGTTTTCCGGGTAATTCTGTGTTGCCGAGGGCGTCACGACGGCTTCTATACCAGAGTATTGTTGGGACGAGGAGGTTAGTTACTACAGTGACACGGATAGTGAAGATTCATCGAATTATTACGTGGCAGGGTTGTCATCGCAACAAGCATGTTATGGTGGTTACAGAACAATGGATTCACCGCAAATGTATGACAGCAATACGCATCCATCGACTGTCAGCTCCACGGACCCTCACGCCATCAATCCTAGTAAGAAATCAGTGGTCAGCACGAATAATAACAACATTTCAGCAATCAACAACAACAACAGTAAGTCTGTTACTCCCTTACTGGCGAAACATCATCATCAGTTCCATCACACAGAACACCAGGGCGAACTGGCAGACTTAAACACTCCAGAAATTTCCCTTGACCTCCAAAACTTAATTGACGACAGTCAGTTTAACGACGGTCTCTTCACAGATATCCTGAATACAGCTAAAACAAATCATCATACCCCATCTTTAGGCCATCATCAGCCTATGCGAGGACACAACAACTTGATTCAGGGCACTTACCCACGAACTACCCTTGCGTACATGCCCCAGCCCGTTCATTCAGGAGCAGCAAGTTACAACACAGCCAACACAACCAATAACAACTCAAACGCCTCCAGTTCTTCAGAGAACTCCTCAGCTTCCTCAGGGAGTGTTCCAAGCATAAAAGAGGAGCCAGTTGATCCAGCGGATTTCCGAAACGCCTGTCAGCAGCAGAACATCGCGCCCGGCACCACGGCGGCCGTTCCCGTCCCTTATTCGACTTCATATTCGCCGCCCGCTGGCGCCGGAAGTAATTTCGTCAGCAACGGCGCCGGATCAACATTCACGACTTTGACACCTTCAACTGTACCCGGTGCTGCTCCCATTGTCCATCACCAACATTCGTCTCTAATTGGATTAGGGAAAAATATTGCCCTTTCTAAATCGAATCCACATCATCACCATCATAGTAACAGCAGAAAGAGTGGCAAATCAGTGGATAAGGCAAGCGACGAATACCGGAGACGTCGCGAAAGAAATAATATCGCTGTGCGAAAGTCGAGAGAGAAGGCGAAACTACGTTCGAGGGAAACTGAGGAAAAAGTCAAACTTCTTGTCAAGGAGAACGAACGCCTGCAGAAACGAATAGAGCTTCTGAGCGAGGAACTGAACGTGCTTCGATCCCTGTTCGCTAATGTGGGCGTCGTACCGGAGCATCTCCACAGGGAGATTAACAGACACTTGGACACTGTGCAGCAACAGCAGCACCAAGGATTATGAGAAACGGGACCCGGGACCGTGGCGGAATCTGTGGATCGATGGCCAGAGTTTGAAGACTTGTCTTCTGTGGTCTCCGAATACCAGCGACACCACCACCACCAAGGTGTATGAGGATTCAAACCCGTGCCTCCAGCATTCATTTCTCTGCCATCAGAGTGCCCGTGGTAGACTTGTATTCCAAGAAATAAATATGTATGTAAGGTTTAATCGATTCTGTAGCCGTAATAGTACGGGTTCGATTCAAGAATGTGAATATGAGTGGTTAATATTCAGTAACGCATCATGCCATTGCATCTGTTACAGACCATTTTTTTCGTGGAAATGTAGAGATTCCATTCAAAGAAGCGCTCGAATGTGCCCCGATAGTCTTGTCACTTTCACAAACGCTATTTATGGTTGTGAACCTAGCATTACCGATGAGCATGAACAAACATCGAGTGATTTGCAGCTAAGGGTTTGCCGTGATATAACGAAGTGTTGTAGAAAAAATTACCTCCGCAACCATTCGAAAACTGAACACATTTCACGTTGTAGCGACACGAACCATGTACATCCTTCAAAGCAGGAACGAAGCTGTTACGTGTTTGGAAGGGTTTGTTACCGTAACAACCGCGATAGAGACTGTCCGCATCTTTTTTTACTGCTAAACAAATTGGTGCTGAAAGTCGACATTCAGTGTTCTATTCAGCGTTGCGGACCTTGCACGTGTGAAAATGAAACCAAAGTGGAGGTGATGACCTATGTTTTTTTGTGCAGTTACGCATTTATTTTTGTTGACAGCTCTGAGACATGCCTTTATACTTTGTATGAGATAATCAAAATGTTGTGCCTTGTGAATATTACAACGTACGGCTGGTACCTTCTGATTGTGAACGCGATGCGAAGTGATGGTGATGGTGTTAGACCGGGACGCGGGAGGACTGCCAATCAGCAAAATGGCGTCGTCGTCGTCTTGTGTTCGGGTAGTCGTAGTTTCAATTCTGCTTTGGCCAAACCATCGTGACAGTGGACAAGCATACCTCACATTTCTTGTATAATTAGAACGTGGGTGCTTGCGTGTAGGATAATTTAAATTCGTATTACATCCTTATAATATGTTGACTTATTTTATTTGAGTATAAGGTTTAGTTGTCATTATTTTTAAATTTTAGACTACACAGTGTTAATATTTAAATAATCGTAAACAAAAGTTCTCATTTATAGTTTTGGATTTTTGAAGGAGTGACATCATTTTACATACTAACTTGTCTGTCCGAAGTGTTGTGATTTTTAAATGCCATGTATATTTGTATATGAATGTATTATGAGTATGCAAAATTGGTTGCTGCGTACAGTATGAATTGCACTGGAAAAAGATGATATAATATTTAAACGTTTACGCAAAGCACAAAAAAAATTGTGTTTTTTTTTAAAGGCACAATTGTGAAATTATTTCAGTAGTACGCGAGAAATAAATCTGAGATACAAAACTCTTTTTAACGCGTACTGCATACAAGATGATTGGTCACGTTGTTGTTCGTGTATAAAATTCTTTCAAAATTTGCAGAATTCAGGCCTGTATTTCATTTGAAATACGTGTATTTTTTTAATTTTAATAACTATCAGTGATTTCTGTCCCTGTTGAATTATATAAAAAAAAATGTAGTAGAAATATAAACGTCATATTACATAAAATCAAGATTTTTCATATATTGCCAAAATTATTTTTTTTAGGTTTTATTTAGAATCCTCCTTTTTTTATTCTTTTAAGTTATATGAAGTTAGCTTGTTTTGTTACGTACTGGTAATTTAAAAATAAACATGAGTATACACATGAAATTGTACCCAGAATATTTGTCTTATTTTTTTTTAATATCAAAGTAATGTATTCTTTTGTGCATTCAGTTTCATTGAAATTAAGAACATAGTCATCTAAAATAGTAGTCTTTGAGGGGCTAATAAGTGTAATTTTATTAATATATACATATCTTGTATTTATGAATTTAAAATATTTATTATTTACATTGTTGTGGTGATTGTTAACCAAATGCTAAATGAGAGAGATTAATAGATCATGTGTGAAAGAACATGTGCACAAAATATATTTTGATACAAAATTGATGATGTGGAATTGGAATGTGTTGGGTAATTTATCTTGTAAGACCGCTTTGACCACTTGCTTTTTTTTGCCATTTTTGTACCAAAGATCACAGTCTCATGACAAGTGTCCATGCATATTGTGCTTAGTAATATTCATTTTCTGCTAAATCTGTAGGCGTATTGAATTTACATTATTCATGATTCGTTTTAATTTCCTGATGATCAAAAAATCAGTGACCTCATTTTTAATGCATTTTAGCAGGTGGATATTGTTTTTCCAAGCTTCATACAACCATTTCTGACACTTCTGCTGTGGGTGAACTTTATTTGGTATACATAGTGTGAGGGTAACTGTTGCTGGTGGTCATAGAAGACACTTGGGTATGCTGACATTTATGTACCTTATTTTAACGCAGGCGTAACTTGAGGGGGGGGGGGGGGGGGGATTCCCCAATAAATTTTTCAATAAAATTTTTTTTGGCAGGAAAGTGGGGGGATGAAAAAAAGAGGAGGGGGGGATGAGGGGAAGGGGGGGGGGGGTGTTGAGGGAG
>Ga0123357_10010180_pt1 | contig 11938 bp, 10 predicted proteins | sample TergutEmb28metaG_FD_89873 | JGI IMG/M metagenome (GOLD analysis project Ga0123357, IMG submission 89873) | Embiratermes neotenicus P4 segment gut microbial communities from Petit-Saut dam, French Guiana - Emb289 P4 | ecosystem: Host-associated > Arthropoda: Insects > Digestive system > Gut ...
ACCAACCCCCCCCACCCACCCACCACCCGCCCACAAACCTGCTACACCACGAAGCACACGCCGAAGATCTACAGGTAACTCTTTTTATGGTTCATGCGGCCGATCACCTTACATCGGCCAATATAATTATTTTACTGGCAGAAGAATTGATTTATCTGCACAAGGAGGTAAAGCACGTATAAAATCGCGCTTGTTTGCGAACATGGCGCCAGTACAGGCATGTGTGTGCGCAAAATGAGCAATGCTGCCATAAAACTTGGAATAGAAAGCGATATTACCGCATATCCATCGGCAAAGTTTGATTTCATTATAGACGAGATGGATTTTATACTGTTGGGGCCTCAGCTTTCATTTAAGATTGAAAAATTCAGGGAGTTATACCCTGGACATTCCGCCAAAATGGCGGTGATAAATTCCGCGGACTTTGGGGCGATGGATGGTGAAAAGATCCTGCTGGATGCTATCGCCCTTATAGAAAGCAATCGGAGGTAGAAAACAATTGAAACGCAAAGAAAATCATTATCAAAGAAGGAGGTACGGTTTTTGCAGAAAGACAGGGAAGTGATACAAATTTGTGATAAATGAAAGGAGGTGATGGAGTTGATTAATATCGTTTTATTGTGCCAGCATGGCGCAAGTACCGGAATGGTAGCTAAAAAAATTTCCGAAGCCGCTGAAAAAAGAGGTATCGAAGCGGTTGTAAACGCATATTCCATGTCAGAAATTGGAACGGTGATTGGCGGCGCCGATATCATTCTGCTGGGTCCGCAGATCAGGTTCAAACTTAATGCTTTCCAGAAGGAATATGGGGACAGGGGCGTTCCAATAATTGTAGTAGAACCTACCGACTACGGGATGCTCAACGGAGACAATATATTAAACAGCGTACTAAAGCATCTTGAGAAATAAACACTAACTAAAAGGAGCAACTCTTTATGAGTAATACAAATGAGATTGAAATAAAGAAAAACTTTACTGATAAAATTGCAGACTTTATCATGCCAGTTGCGGAAAAGATGCAGTCGTTTGATTTTATCGCCGCTCTGAGCCAAACAATGCAGATCCTTCTGCCGGTAATAATTACCGGTTCATTCGCCTGTTTGTTTGCGTTTCTGGACATCGGAGGATGGCAGGCATTTTTGGCAAATCATAAAAGCATACAATTTTTGTTCATGAGGGTCCAATCACTCACCCTGAGCCTTTTTGCACTTTACGTATTGATTGTTTTGCCGTATATGTATGCCACAAAGCTCAACATGAAAGAAGCCCTGGGAACCGTTCCGCTTACCCTAGCGGCGTTCTTTATTCTTACCCCGACCGACCTTTACAAGTCCATACCGGCGGATTGGCTGGGGCATAAAGGGCTTATTTCAGCTCTCCTCATTTCATTCGCCGTCGTCAGGTTTACAAAACTTTGTATTGATAAAAAAATAAGGATCAAATTACCGGCCGGTGTTCCGAAATTTGTTGAGGATGGTTTCGCGGTTCTGATACCGGCAGCAATCATTCTGGTTGTATTTTCCATCATCAGCTATCTGTTTTCTCTTACTTCGCTGGCTACCTTCCATCAGCTGATTTACTCTGTGATTCAGGTACCAATTCAGTATGTCGGGCTGTCAATGATAGGACAGGCCCTTACGGAAACTTTTGTCTCCCTGTTGATGTTCTGCGGTATCCATGCCAATACCATTATCGGTATAGTCGATCCGATCAGGCTGGCAGCAGCCATGCAGAACCTTCAGGCCTGGCAGGCAGGTCTGCCGTTACCGACCATTGTCAACAGTGGTTTCACCAATCTTTCGGAGATCGGTGCCGGTGGCAACTGCCTTATTGTTACACTGGCTGTATTGATTTTTGCCAGAAGCAAGAGATATAGAAATATCGGGAAGATTGCGATTGTCCCCGGTATATTCGGAATTGGCGAGCCGATACTCTTCGGCCTTCCGATCATGCTTAATCCGATGTTCTTCATTCCCTTTGTTCTTGTCAATTTCTTGAATCAGATCATTGTTTACTTAGTCATTGCAATCGGCTTGGTTGGCAGGTTCACCGGTGTAGTCACTTCCTGGACAGTGCCTCCGATAGTGAATGTCATACTGACCAATAGTACTCCGTTCAGGGCAGTCATTGCGCAGCTTGTGGTAATAGCTATCGACCTCGCGATTTGGTATCCCTTCATAAGGGCAGCCGACAAGCTCGCCGTTAAGGAAGAATTGGCCCTTAGCCAGAAATAGATATGAATCTCGATCTTAATCGTTATTGATATGCGAAAACTGCTTCCGGAGGGCTGTGCCGCGAAGCAGTTATGCACTTACCCATGTTGGTGGAGGCGATTGTGTACACACATCCCCGGTATCCGGTTTTATTCTCTCCGCTTAAAGTCAACAGGCTGGTTTTGAAAAACCGGATTTTTTACGCGCCGGTTGAAGCCTACCACGATAGGGCGATATCCGGCTGTGCGGTTATGATGAGGGGGACAAGCGGTACCCTCAACGATCCAAGGGGCAGGATAAATCCGGGGAAATGGTTGTTTGCTGATACTGAGGTGCGCCGGGTAAAGGAAGAACTGACGGTACTTAAACGCGGCGGTGCATTGACATCACTTGAAATCATGCATCCCGGAATGTTCGCACGTGTTCCGGAGGGGGATTACGTCATGGGCCCCTGTGACGATGTACGGGAAGACGGCGTTGTCGTAAAGGGTATGGATCAGCCCATGATGGATCAGGTTATCGACAGGTTTGTTGAAACCGCTGTTATCGCAAAAAGAATCGGATACGACATGGTAATGATGCATTTTGCGCATGGCTGGCTGCCCTCGCAGTTTCTTGCGCCCGGCCTCAACAAGCGTTCCGATGAATATGGCGGCAGCCTCGGGAACAGATCCCGTTTCCCCAAAATGATACTTCAGGCGGTGAGAAAAGCACTTGGTCCCGATTACACAATCGACATGCGTATAAGCGCTTTTGAAAATTTTGAGGGCTGTGCTTCGGCTGAGGAGATTGTTCAATTCATCAGTGAGGTCTCGGCGGAGGGGTTGATCGATCTCGTCAATGTATCATACGGCGGATTTGCCTCCGCCGATAAATCTTACACGGGGAGCCCCTTTTCACCGGATATGTGTTATGCCGATTACACAAAAAATATCAAAGCCGCAGTGAAAATTCCTGTTGTCGTCGTCGGAAAGATCATGACTCCTGAACAGGCGGAGCAGATCCTGTCGGAAGGTAAAGCCGACGCGGTGGTAATAGGAAGGGCAAGTATTGCCGATCCCTGGTGGGCAAAAAAGGCCTTTGATTGCCATCCGGAGGATATAGTTCCCTGCATACTGTGCGGCAAATGTTTTGAAAAGAGATGCGCCGTTCAGCTCAGGAACTACAATGAGGATTGGATCCCGCAGGTATTGGAAAAATCAAGCTTCCCAAAAAAGGTTGTCGTTGTCGGCGGCGGCCCGGCTGGTATGAGGGCCGCTATAACAGCATGCCAGAAAGGGTATGAAACGGTTCTTTTTGAGGCTTCATCGGAACTGGGAGGATTAACGAAAACTGCGGATCATGATGAGAACAAACGTGCGCTGAAACGTTATAAGGATTATCTTAAATATCAACTGGGAAAAACCGGCGCAAAGATCATTCTGAACACAAATGCAACGCCTGAAATGATAGCTGCTGAAAAACCCGATCAGTTGATCCTTGCCATGGGTTCTGTTCCAATTACCCCTGATATCAAAGGGGTGGAATTTGCCCGTCAAATCATTGATATGTATCCGCAGATGGACAGCATCGGGGAAAACGTTGTTATCATTGGCGGCGGACTGGTCGGTAGTGAATTTGCGGCGACACTGGCGCTCCGGGGACACAATGTCACCGTTATTGAAAAAATGGGGGTTATCGGAGGCCAAAACGACGACACGATATTCAAACCCTATGATCTCCTGGTCAGGTTTTCAAACGTCGTGTTGATGCCAAACGCCAATTGCATTGAGATAAGAAAAGAATCGGTTATTGTGGAAGATAGCCAAAGTCGCCGGCAGGAGCTTGCCGCGGATACCGTTGTCCTGGCGGTCGGATTCAAAAGTAACAACGACAATATCTATTCTTACTTCACCATCACCCCTCACACCACCGTGATAGGCGACCTCAGAAGGCCGGCTACCATCAGAGAATGTGAAGAAGAAGGGTATTTTGCGGTAGCTGAAATATAGACCGCCGTTTTTATCAAAAGGATATGGAGTAAAATCATGATTAGAATTTCATCATCAAGGATAAGTGACATCGTGAAAGATATTGATGGAAAGGTAATAAACAATATTCGGTACAATAAAACCGGTGAACCAGCAGGGATACAGGCTGTTTTTTCCACTGACACTGCTGACGAGCAACTCGCAATGACAACAATAAAAAAGTACCTCAAAGAAAAATATCCGGTGTTAAGGATATATGTAGAAGTTATCTGAAGTGTATTTTTGAAAGGAGACAGAAAAATGCTGAAGTATCCTTATTTGTTTTCTCCGCTACGGGTAAGAAACACAATACTGAAAAACCGTATTATCGCCGCGCCGATGGGTATACCGCACGCAGCTTTGATTTCATCCACACAGTACGGCGGTATCAGTGTTTTTGATAAATCCATGGGGGGGGCCGCTGTAGTCACTGCCAGTGAACATGAAATGGCCGCCATTTCCCATGAAAAATATGCATTTGACAAATACGCGCGGGACGCGACAAGGGAAATACTGAGCGTTTTACGCCAGTCAGGCAGTCTTGCGCAGATCGAGATCGCTTTTCACGGCGCCGCGTATGAGGATGGATCCTTTGAGGGCCCGTCCGACGGGCGTCATTTTACCGGCGGAAGAATGCGGGCAATGACTCATGAGGAGATGAAGATAAAGATCGATGACCTCTGCAGAAGGGTTTGTGATGCAAAGAATTTCGGGTTTGATATAGCAATGCTGCATTTTGGTCATGACAGCCTCTGCTCCATTTTCATGTCGCCAGTCTGGAATCAGAGAACGGATGAATACGGAGGCAGCGCCGAAAACAGGGGCAGATTTCCCCGTGAAGCGCTGGCTGCCATAAGGAAAGCCGTTGGCCCTGATTATCCGCTACTTGTGAGGGTCAGCCGCCAGCTGATGGTCCCGGAAACATACAGCGAAGACGACATGCTGGAATTTATCGAATCCGTAGAAAACTACGTGGATATTATCAATGTCTCCGCCGGTATGGACTGTTACGGCGGAACCATTGAAAACTATACCGCTAACACTTATACCCATACGACAATCTTTGCCAGGAGAATGTATAATCTCGATTTCTGCGAGAGAGTAAAAAAGCAAAGCAAGGTATATGTTTGCATCGTCGGCGGGGTGTCTGACCCCAAAGCGGCCGATGAATTGATAGGAGCCGGAAAAGCCGACGCGGTTATGCTCGGCAGGCAGCTTGTCGCTGATCCTTTCTGGCCGAGAAAAGCACAGGAAGGAAACGATGGGGATATTGTCCCCTGTCTAAGGTGCCTCAACTGTTATCACATTTCTACAGAACATGCAAATGTTCAGTGCTCTGTCAATCCCAGATTCAGAAGAGAAAACAGGGTCCCACTGAAACTGGAAAAGACCGGCGTACCCAAAAAGGTAGTGATAATCGGCGGGGGACCTGCCGGCATGAAGGCCGCGCTTACCGCCGTCGAAAGGGGCCACACGGTGATCCTGCTGGAAAAATCGGGAGAACTGGGTGGGAATCTGTATTACGCGGATTACGGCGATTATAAGAGCGACCTCAGGAAATACCGGGAGTATCTGAAAAGTCATATCAAGGCATCCGGCGTAGAGGTCCGGCTAAACACCGAGGCTACATACGATTATGTTAAAACACTTAAACCCGACGCAGTCATTATCGCGGTAGGTGCCGATTTTATAACCCCCGGTATTCCGGGCGCAGAGTATGCCGTACAGGCTGCGGGTGTTTATCCAAAAATTGACGAGATTAAAGGGAATATCGTAATAGTCGGTGGCGGAGCAATAGGAAGCGAGATAGCGCTTGAGCTCGCCGCCAGAAAGAACAATGTAATCGTTGTAGAACCGCAGGATGCATTGGCCAAAAACAGTAACTGGCTCTACCGTCACGGTCTTTACAACGCAATAAAAGACAATAAATACAAACCGGAGGTCAGGCTTGAAACTGTCGTAAAGGAAATCAAAAAGGACGGAGTGGTTGTCGCGGATAAAAACGGGAAAGAAGAATTTATCAGGGCTGATCATGTGCTCCTTTGTGTCGGGATGAAGTCCAAAAAGGACCTTGCCTTTTCGTTCTACGGAATTGCGCCGGAGACATCGATGGTTGGGGATTGTTACAGGGTCGCTCAGGTACTGGAGACCACCAACGATTCCTATTTTATCGCTGCGAATCTTTGATTTTTGCAGATGGAAAAATGAATTACAAAAATCTTTTTAGCCCCATAAAAATAAACGGGATGGTTTCGCGTAACAGGATTGTTGCTTCTCCCATAGGGGATTATTTTGAGGAAAAGGCCTTGGGAGGAGCTGGTATCGTTATTTGCGGACATACTATCGTTGACCCGGGCCGTTCAAGTTTCGCAAGGGCCGATGAACCCTATATATTCAGTAAATATTCGGTAGAGGAAGCCCGTTCGAGAATACGCAAATGCCATCAGTCAGGCACACGGGCTTCTCTCGAACTGTTCCACGCCGGGCAGTACGCGCGTGTAAATGACTATGCTATCGGGCCCATGGGTTTTATGCGTGAAGATGGGGTAGAGGTAAGGGCAATGACGCCCGAAATGATGGAGGAAGCAGCCAATCGTTTTGCCACAGCGGCAAAGGATGCCAAAAATCTCGGGTTTGACATGGTTTTCATGCACTTCGGACATGGTTGGCTCGCTCCACAATTTTTATCACCGCTATTTAATCAGCGTAGCGATGAGTATGGCGGCAGTTTTGAGAACCGCGCAAAATTTCCGAAACAGATCCTTGAAAGGGTCAGACAGGCGGTGGGGAAGGATTATCCGGTCGATATGCGTATCAGCGCTGTCGAATGTGTAGAAAATTCTATTACTTTTGAGGATACTCTGCAATTTATAAAGCTGGCAGAGCCACTTATCGATACGGTACATATTTCAGCGGGACTTGATATAAACCATGAGGGTAATGTCCACATGGCGACAACCATTTTTAAAAGTCACAAGGCAAACGCGGAATATGCGGGTATCGTAAAGAGGAATGTAAAAATTCCGGTATCTGTAGTGGGCGCGGTAATGAATCCGTCTGAAGCCGAGGAATTGATTGCTTCGGGTACGGTCGATCTGGTTGCATTTGGCAGAAACTTCATAGCGGACCCCGATTGGCCGAATAAGGCAAAGGATGGATTTGCGGAGGATATCGTTCCCTGTATACGCTGTCTTCAGTGTTATCATATTTCAACTAATCGCAGGAATGTTGGCTGTTCCGTTAATCCAAGATACAAAAATGAAGGTTTTATATCAAAAACACCTGGGAGGGCGGAAACAAAAAAGAAGATTGCCGTTATCGGTGCGGGGCCTGCCGGTATTATTGCCGCTCTTACATGCAAAAAACGCGGCCACAACGTAATTCTTTTCGAAAAGAAAGATCGGCCCGGCGGAGTCTTGCGTTGCATAGCCCGGGAGTTCTATAAAGAAGACATCAGACTTTATTTGCAGTATCTTAATCGCCAGCTGGATAAATCCGGTATTGATGTCCGGTATAATACCACGGCAACGCCGGAAATGATACGAATAGAACAACCGGATGTAATTTTTGTGGCTGTTGGCGCCAAACCGCTTACACCGGGAATAAAGGGAATTGATAATAGTAATGTAATCGGTTTTTTTGAGGCAATGCAAGACAAAGATTGTATCGGAGAAAACGTTGCAGTGATAGGTGGCGGAATGATCGGCGCAGAAATTGCCCTTGAGCTTGCGGAACTACAAGGCAAAAATATAACAATTATCGAAGTGACCGATGAAATCGCCGCACAAGGCAATATACTGTACAGAATTGCACTAAGACAGAAAATGGACGCGGTAAAAAACATAACGAAATTAATGGAAACAACATGCAGAGAAATAAGTTCCGATGGCGTTACGTTAAGAGCAAATAATGGTAAAGAAGAATTCTTAAAGGTGGATACTATTATTATTGCTACCGGTGTAAAGGCGGATAAAGACTTTGCCGAAAGTTTTTACGGTATTGTTCCTGATACATTTGTAATCGGAGACTGTGAGCGTCCGGGGAATATCATGGACGCTATTTTTGATGGATATGCGATAGCATCGCGTATTTAAAAGAAGGATACGATATGAGCTGTTTAAAGAAGGATTTTTTATGGGGAGGCGCAATAGCGGCAAACCAGTGTGAGGGAGCCTATGATGCCGTTGGCAAAGGGCTAAGTACCGCGGATGTCACAACTGCCGGCGCGTTTGGCGTGCCAAGAAAACAAACCGATGGCATAATACCAGGTCAATATTATCCCAGTCACCGGGCAATAGATTTTTATCATCGGTTTAAGGAAGATATCGCCCTTTTTGCGGAGATGGGATTTAAATGCCTGCGCACTTCGATAAACTGGACCAGAATATTCCCCAATGGAGATGAGGATGAACCCAATCAGGCCGGATTGAAATTTTATGACGATCTCTTTGATGAATGTTTAAAACACAATATTGAACCTGTCATTACAATCTCTCACTACGAAACACCTTTAAATCTGGTAAAGAAATATGGATCATGGGAAAACCGCAAGCTGGTTGATTTCTATTTAAATTTTTGCAATGCCATTTTCAACAGATATAAGAATAAAGTAAAATATTGGATGACCTTCAATGAAATTAATGTAATTATTCTGCATCCGGCCATGACATCGGGAATTACGCTCAATGCCGGAGATGATTTTAACAACGTGGTGTATCAGGCAGCGCATCATCAGTTGATTGCAAGCGCAAAAGCAGTTAAACTCGGGCATAAGATAAATTCCAGTTTTAAAATCGGGATGATGATGTTGTATCCGACATTTTACGCTGAAAGCTGTAAGCCTATGGATCAGCTCGCGGCTATGAAAGCGATTGATATGCACTACTATTTTTCCGATGTGCAGGCAAGAGGGCGTTATTCGGAAAAAGCACTCCGGTTCCTTGCGGAAAAAGGAGTAACGCTGGAGAGACTGTCCGGCGATGATGAGCTGTTACGCGAAGGGACCGTTGACTTTATAGGGTTCAGCTACTACAACAGTAATATTGCCACTACCCGCGAAGATGCCAAATTTTCCGGTGGGAATATGTTAAATGCCGTAAAAAATCCGTATTTAAAGGAGAGTGATTGGGGCTGGTCTGTAGATCCTGTTGGACTCAGAATTGCGCTGAACAATCTTTACGACCGTTATCAGATTCCGGTATTTGTAGTGGAAAACGGGCTTGGCGCCGTTGACCAGGTCGAGCCGGACGGTAGTATCCATGACGGATACCGGATAGAATATTTAAAAAATCATATCCGGGCGATTAAGGATGCTGTTCATGAAGATGGCGTTGATTGTATGGGGTATCTGCCATGGGGCTGCATCGATCTTATAAGCGCCGGTACCGGTGAAATGAAAAAACGGTACGGGTTTATTTATGTTGATCTTGACAACAATGGAGAGGGAAGCCTGAAAAGGAGCCGCAAGGATTCGTTTTTCTGGTATAAACAATGTATTGAATCAAACGGTGATATTATTTAGGGAGAATATATATGTACACCGAAACAACAGAGGTCATTAATCAGTTAGGCATACATTCCCGGCCAGCTTCCGATTTGACATTAAAAGCGAAAGAGTTCAGTTCGGCAATTACCATCAAGAATCTCAGTAATCAGGAAGCAAAAGCAATAAACGCCAAGACCATCATGAGGGTCCTGGCGGCTTCAATTACAAAGGGATGTAAAGTTGAAATTTCAGCCAACGGTAATGATGAACAGCAGGCAGTAAAAGAGCTCGTAAAATTATTTGAATCGGGGTTCTCGGAAAAATGAACGAAACTGTTATATTAAAAGGCATTCCCGTTTCTCCGGGAATATCCATAGGAACTGTCCTGATTTACCAACCCATGGAATACAGAGTTAATGAGTGCTATTTTGAAAAAGGGCTTGAGTCACAAAAGATGGAAAGTTTCTGGCTTGCGGTTAAAAATACGCAAGAAGAACTGGATGAAATAATGCATTCATCGGAAAAAGAAGACGCTGCAAGAATATTCAGGGCACACAAAGAAATTTTATCAGACGAGGAAATGCTTGAAATGGTAGGCGAAGAGATCTCGGTCAACAGGAAGGAGCCCGAATTCGCTATAGCAACCGTGTTTGACGAATTTATCGATCTGATGAAGCAGGCAAGCGATCCCCTGATCGCCGCGCGCGCGTCTGATATAAGAGATGTAAGGAACAGGCTGCTGCGGAAACTGAAAAGCGAGCCGGAGAAAAACCTGTCGAATTTGGAGTATCCGGTAATAGTTGTTGCGAGTGATCTCTCGCCGGGAGATGCCGCGGTTCTTGATCGAAATAAGGTACTCGGAATAATCACCGGGACCGGAGGTGTAACGTCGCATACCGCTATTGTGGCGAATAGTTATCGTATACCGGCAGTACTAGGCGTCAGGAATTGTACTTCCTTGTTGCTGAACGGAATGACGGTTGCTCTGGATGCCTTGCAAGGAGATATTTATGTGAATCCTGATGCGGATATGCTTGCAGTACTCAATGAGAAGGGACGGGAATATAGCAGTAATGAACTGGAACTTGAGACACGATTTCTTGAAGCCGAACCTTTAACAGCAGATGGAACAAGAATTGACATAGGACTCAACATGGGTTCCCGTGAAGTACTCGAAACCATCCGGGGATTTGATTTTGTAGGAATCTTCCGTACCGAGTTTCTCTATACAGAACGCAATAGTCTGCCCAGCGAAGAAGAACAATTCCAAATTTATAAAAAAGTAATTGAAGATGCCAAAGGGAAGCCTGTGACGCTGAGAACTTTGGATATTGGCGGTGATAAAACCCTGCGTTATATGAATCTTCCCAAAGAAGATAATCCTTTTTTGGGTAAACGTGCGCTTCGCTTGTGTTTTGACAGGGAAGATATTTTTGTAACGCAGCTTCGCGCAGCGTTAAGAGCTTCTGTTTATGGCGAATTGTGGATCATGCTGCCTATGGTCAGCAGTATTGATGATATTATCAAGGCACGCAGCATATATGATCGCGTAAAATTGAAACTTGAAGAAGAAAAAATTCATATAGGGAGCAATACCAAGCTGGGAATAATGATCGAGATTCCCGCAATTGCGGTAATAGCCGACATTGCCGCTGAGTATGTTGATTTTGCGAGTATTGGAACAAATGATCTATGCCAGTATCTATGTGCCGTTGACAGGATGAATCCGGAGCTTGCCGAATACTATCAAGGCCTGTCTCCGGCAATGCTGCGGATATTGGGTTTTGTTATTGAAAGCTTTAACTCAAAAAGCAAACCACTATCTGTTTGCGGCGAACTTGCTGCTGACCCGTATAGCGCGGTGCTGCTGATTGGCTTGGGTCTCAGGAAGCTTAGTATGAGTTATTCCAGTATCGCGCGTGTAAAAAAAACGCTATTAATGACGACCATCAAAGAGGCGGTTAAGTATGCGGAAAAGGCCAAAAACCTGCATACAGAGAAACAAGTCCTCGATTACATATGTAGCATGGTTCAACTTTAAATGAAATTTTGCACCGGATAGAACGATTTTGTCGTGTAAGACAAAACTGTTCAATACTAATCATATATAAACAATATTCTGCTATATGTTCACAAAAATGTTCCCATGATTTTTATTGTGTGTCCCATATAGTCAAATTATAATGTCTTAATTCGGAGACTTGGGATAGCTGTGGGTAATAAATTATCTG
>Ga0123357_10010181_pt1 | contig 11937 bp, 12 predicted proteins | sample TergutEmb28metaG_FD_89873 | JGI IMG/M metagenome (GOLD analysis project Ga0123357, IMG submission 89873) | Embiratermes neotenicus P4 segment gut microbial communities from Petit-Saut dam, French Guiana - Emb289 P4 | ecosystem: Host-associated > Arthropoda: Insects > Digestive system > Gut ...
CAGTTAGTAGGGAGGTCTTATATAAGATTCTCATTGAGTTTGGTATCCCTAGGAAACTTGTAAGGTTAATAAAGATGAGTCTGACCGAAACATATAGCAGAGTCCGGGTGGGCAAGAACGTGTCTGACAGGTTCCCTGTTAGGAATGGTTTGAAACAAAGAGACGCTCTATCACCAATGCTTTTTAACTTTGCTTTAGAGTATGCCATTAGGAGGGTTCTGGTAAACCAGGATGGCTTGAAACTAAATGGTACACAGCTTCTGACTTATGCTGATGATAATATACTGGGAGGAAGCATACATACTCTAAGGGAAAATGCAGAAGCTTTAGTAGCTGCTACTAGGGAGATTGGACTGGAAGTAAGTGCTGATAAAACTAAGTACATGATCATGTCTCAAGATCAGAATGCAGGATGAATTCACAGTGTGAGGATTGATAATAGTACCTTCGAGAGGGTGAAAGAGTTTAAATAGTTTCGAACAACTTTAACAAATCAAAATTCTATTCAGGAAGAAATTAAGAGCAGATTGAAATCAGGATATGCTTGTATCATTCGGTGCAGAATCTTTTGTGTTCCAGGTTGCTATCCAAAAATTTAAAGATCAAGATATACAGAACTGTAATTTTGCCTGTTGTTTTGTTTGGGTGTGAAACTTGGTCGTTGACACTGCGGGAGGAAAGAAAGCTGAGGGTGTTTGAGAACATAGTGTTGAGGAGAATACTTGGACCTAGGAGGGATGAAGTAACGGGAGAGTGGAAGAGATTGCATAACGAGGAGCTAAATGACTTTTACTCCTCACCCACTATTGTGCAGGTGATAAAATCAAGAAGAATGAGATGGGCTGGGCATGTGGCGCATATGGGTGAGGAGAGGGGGGTGTATAGGTTGATGATGGGGAAACCGGAGGGAAGGAGACCACTGGGGAGACCTAGGCGTAGATGGGTGGATATTAAGATGGATCTCCAGGAGGTGGGATGTGGGTATATGGACTGGATTGGGCTGGCCTAGGATAGAGACAGGTGGCGGACGCTTGTGAGTGTGGTAATGAACCTTCGGGTTTCGTGAAATGCGGGGAATTTCTTGACTATCTGCAAACCAGTTAGCTTCTCAAGAAGGACTCTGTACTATGGAGTAAGTAAGTAATAGGATGGTCAACAAAGTTGTCCTGCCATCTTTACGTAATCCATGGTACTAAAACACCGATTACGCGATAATGTGGACCCTATACCAAACGTTAATACTAACTCCAGCTACGAAAGTAGCGGTAGATCCATCGGTGGAACAGCCACCTACTAATTTTTACTTATGTAATCATACAAATAAATGCGTATGTATAAAATGTGTTTCAACATGTTATTAATTACAGCTTGTTTCCATCGCTTTTGTGATCATAATTGGAGTAGCTTTACAAGAGTATGAAGAATACGATAATCTGCCACACTGAATATCGGGAACCACTCAATGTTAGCATAAATGTCTCCAACATTGAGTAGTTCCACTGACACACTTCTGTAGTTTACAGTATTGTTAGTACTCTTGTAATGCTACTCTGATAATGATGACAAAAGTGATCGATACATGTTGGTAATTAATAAAATATCATAAAACAAATTTCATACATGTGCATTTGTTGGTTTCTATTATATAAGTTGAAATATTTCCTAATTCATGGATAGGGAACACATTAAGCCAAGTACTGTGTCAATGTGCAGCTCAGATAACTTGATACTTGAGCTCCCTCACACTGCATACAGCTGTGGTCAGCACCGTCTGTTCACTGCTTGCTTCAGGTCACCACGGCAAGGCATCTACTTTGTTGCAAGTAGAAGTACATTGTCTGTCGCAATGGAATGGCTTCTGTAAAGGCTAAATTTTGTTTTATTAGAATTTCCTTCGGTCAAAAATTGAATTGCTTCAAAGAAACTGTAGAGTCCTGTGGGTTATGAGACAGTATTATTGAAACGTAGAGAAAACGTTTGGAGCTGCATACACTGTTTCCCTCCCTGACCAGCTTGCCTCTTGACCACTACACTAGATGGGATGAAGCTATCTGATGAAGACAGTAGACAGTTGGGTTATGAACACAACCTCTGTCAAAATGCTGTGCCCATATCAACATTGTTTTTCCTTATACTTTCTTAAAACAGTAACATGCTAAAATGTTGGTCAACTGAGAAAACATCAGCTATTTTCTGTGTTCTTTATGACTGCATACTGGTGGATTATGACAAATTGCTGTTTTGTGAAAAAATCTATTAGTGCGTTGTGATACCCGCTGCCTTTGTAACAGATACGTATTCAGATACCTCCTCCACAATCCTAGCAGCTTAATACAAGGCTCGGTTTTATACAAGTCATGGATCAGATACAAACAATATGCCCAGTCATATTTATGCAGCATCGTGGAATATCCCTGCCATCTCTTGACATCTTCTGGTACTACAACCCCATCGGAACTCAATATCCGCATCATCTAGCAAATATCCTGAGAACCACAGACACATTCGTTTTACTGTCACGTACTGCAGATTAAAAGAATTTCACTATGCTGCTAAAAATTTTTCCAGTCAAAATTCCTGTCACAATAGCAATATTTTAAAAATAAATGGGCTTATCAGGCTTTACTACACTTTTCCTTCTTCTTCTTCTTCTGACTTCTCTGAGCCTTTTGTGTGGACACCAACGTTTGTAGGGGCCTTGCTGCCCACATCATCTTCCGGACGATGAGATAGGCAGCAAATTCCTCTGAAATGTGTGCACTTAAGTACATTCCCATCCATATTAATTTTACAGCAATGGACCGGAGGAGAATTTAATTAAGGTTTGCAGTGAAAATTACATTTTATTAACTTATTAAGTATGACTTAAAATATTACATTAGTTATACAAATGAAGATGTTATGTACAAAAAATAAGAAAGAATGATATACAATTCTGCCAAAAATCTACAATTGTTAATATTCACAGCTTCTTCATATAGTAGTGACATCACAGTGCAACTGAAGACATGACTGACAAGAGTCAAGAAGCAGCAGTCTCATAGTGTCATCCTCACCTTAAGTCACCATGCCCTGCGTTTAATAACAGCTCAGGTTTACTTACACAATGCAGTATTCACTGCCAACTGGAACAGCCAGGCAATATTGAAAATGTACATCTTATAAGGCTTTATATGCAGTTCTCTGCCCAGTTTTTTTTAATGTCAATATACAAAGAAAGTATGTTACAATTTGGCACCAATCATTTTTTCAAATACATATCTACATGGTCAGCTGAACTGGCCAGCCTACAACTATATCATTATATACACGAAGTATTTAAAAAGCCAGGAAATGTAGCAAAAGGAAGAATGTTTTCATAAGGCAACACTGGCAATAATCACACATCTTAAAACTGATATTCTTACATGTAGGTAATGGAATTGGAATACCACTGTTTAAAATAGTCAAGACAGGGACTAGAACCTTTATAGTTACCAACAGTAGTTGGTTCCTGTCAATATGTCTCATTATTATTACATAAAACCATAATTCTGCATGAAGGCACAGAAGAGTGAACCTTAAACACCACTGCCTCTTTCACACATGCAAAACAAAACCACACAAATAAGGTATCCGTAATGTTTTCAACACATCACTACTGACTTACTTAACTGTAACCGAACAGAATAATAATAAATTGTGTAACATCACGAAGTTTTATCCCGTTCTCACACAACCGTATAGGAACATGCAGCAATCAACCCAACTTATTTGTGCAAAAAACATGACATGAGATAATTCAGTACCCTGCGTTACAGATTCAGACACATACGACTAGTTTCAAACCACAGGATAACAATAATGTATTGACACAGGTTATTGTACGATCAATACAACTTCAAATGTGTCTTCTAATTCATTGAGCAAAGCTGTGGAGAATAGGTTAACCAATATAGACAGATCATTTTCTTGGCAGTCACCAAGAGGCCATCATATTTCAAGCATAATGTGAACAACAGAACCTTAAAAGCCATCAGAGTGTAACAAACCATGAAACCAGTATTTCAAACATTACACATTCTCCTTTACCACTAAAATTCCACACACAGCCAATTTTTACTCAAATCTTTGTTAAAATGGGCACATTCAGTGAATAATAGCAAACATACTAGAGTGTGAATGTTCAGAATTGTCTAATGCCTACTAGAAATAAATATTTTCAGTTTTTGTTTGTATATATGTATATATATGTATCAAAATTCATGTAATAAAATTAAGCTCAGTGGTTGTCATTTTCATGGCGAATGAAAGGAATACTTTTTTGCACTGTCCATGTATGTATGTGTGTGTTGGTGTGTGTGTGTGTGTACGTATGTGTGTATGTACGTATGTATGTGTGTATGGTCTAGTAACAGCCACTTTGTTATGTTCAGTTATCTATCTCAAATGACTTCAGGCCAGTAATCAAAACAGACCCACTTCCTTCTTGATCTTCTTTTGTTTCCATACAGGCAGATCCAAGAATTCTTCCTCTGACATGCCAAACAGATCCTATAATAACCAAAAACAAAACTATTAACAAAGAGTTTCTTCATTTCCCCTTTACAACTACAGTTACCACTGTTTATTAACATCCCTCAAACTTCCCTGTGAAAAAGATGCACAATGAACAAACATTAACTCCGTATTTACACAAGCCTTTTTACGGCACTGCAGCACAAGTGTCGCTGCATGCCCTGACTGTTAGAGATGTGTGCATCAGAATGTGTGAAAACAAACTCAAATCAGTTCAAAGCAACAGACTGATTTATTCACAACAGTTTTTTTTTTTTTTTAATCTCACACTACCTCAGTTAATAAAACTGCCTCATCATAAAACTTACAGATGTAACTTTTACGAAGCATGTAGAGGCACAAATCATGTGCATAAATTTTATACATATGCTTTACATCCCTTCAAAAGTCCTCATGTAAGTGACAACTAAGAGATACAACCCAGATGCCCTTACAGATCTGTTACCGCAGCTATCTGGCAGCATCTCATACACCTGACATGTCCAGAAGACAACATATATGACAATGATGCACATTTGTTATTATTTTATCTTGCAAATGCCACATGTGAGTACACAATACCAAGTTAAACATAATAGTAGAGCATAAATAAATGTTCCCCTACGTCAGGTTATATAGCTACAAAGAAAGAAACACAGCATAGCCCAATTGAGGTGGGCATGTGGACATTTCTGTGAGTTTACACTACCAGAGTCAAATATTTAACACCCTGGAAAATTCTAAACAGCATTTGATTGGAAAACATGTTCAGTGTTACAATATTTTCAATATATTTGTGTCTACGCAATAAAATAAAATTTGCACTTAACCCGAAGCTTGTTTCAGACTTTCCTTATGAAGTACCTTATCAAACCACAACTGCACTAAGTAAGCATATTATATCGAGGGTTGCATCAGCCACCACTCATATCAGCCTTCTGCTGTATTCTTATCTGACAGTACTAGCTCCAGAAGACTACAAGACCAAGAACAAGCTTAACAACAAACACATTACTGGTATCATATGAATGAGTTCCATGAGAGCTGGTATTTACCTGGAAATGTTGTGGATCCACATACAATTCCAGACGAGTAGGATCCACTCCATCTGGTAAAGGTCTCTGCAGCAACTGTGCCACAGGATATGTAGAATGAGTCAGTCGAGCCAGTTCCTCTTCAACTTTAAGCACTTCCCCTGCCTTATGTCCATCCTACAATGAAAGGAACCAAGCAGGGTCACAAAGCTTGTACCCAGCCAGGCAGCCTTGCTTCAATGCTGTTTAGTCAGGCAATCAGTGATGATAACTGGGCAACTTGGTTAGTTACTTTGGTAATGCTGACCGAAAGGTGATAGGGACGGTTTCATTGGTAACACCTACTCTAAATTACATTAATTTTAATAGAATTCCTGTAAGGTTAAATGTAAAGTGTGAAAGAGAGTTGGGGCTGAGGGGCACAGATGAGTTTTTGAGATTCTTACATGTTGCAGGCATGTTTTGTTTTTGTACATACTTGGAGGGTCAGCTAGATCTGGTATGAGAATGTGTCAAAGGACACAGTCCTTTATTTTCTGTTTCTTTTGTTCTGTTTAGCAAAATCCAAGCAACAAATTTTAAAACAGTTTCGAGTTTGCAGGATAAGGCAGACACACACACACACACACACACACACCTCAACATTATAACAGCAAGTGCATCATGTTAGTGAAATTAACTTATTTCAAGCAAATCAAAATTTTGGCAGCAGCCTCAGCCAACTTTTCAGCCACAATGGAAGGGTGGGCATCATTAATAAATAAATCAATAAAATTATGTGTTGGATTAATACCACCCATTGCAATTACCAATCCCAGGGCTGGATAAGGCAGCATGGCTCCAGCCCTGGGAGCAATGGGTGCCTTTAACCAGCCCACCTACAGCACATGAATATTCTGAAATTAAGATCTTGACCTAACAAGGAGCCAACACCAAGACACATTAATCCATGTAATCAAAACTCTACCAGGTCAGGTAATTATTAGAAGCAGGGCAATTCTGACAATGGGGCTGCTGAATGACCCCAAGCTTGCAGACAAAAACAACATGATTAAAAACCTTTAATTCTTCTTGTGGTTCAACTACTGCAGTATTGGACAGCCCACACAAATGGATGACATAAGTAAAGTCACTGAGAGAGAAAGGCCAAACTTCAACATAAGTGAAGATTCAGAAAACACATTAAAAGTTACCTTTTAATTTTGTAACGGTAGAGTGGAATACCTACCCTTATACTGAGCTCTGCTATGTCATCCCTATCTGTCCAGATGGGAAACAGGTTTGTAAATTGAAGAGGTTCCAGTCCTGCCCACACCAGGTAAGCCACTGGAGTATCCTTGTCTTCATGTTGTGACTGCCAGTAGTCCAAACAAGTCTGCATGGCAGCACGCCTTTCAGCCTGCCAGCGCACTGCACCGGAACCCCGGGCATCACAGCCTTCAGTTTCCTCCCCTTGGCGGTCAGGCCACCAGCCTTGCCATAACCAAAGTTCATTTCCTGCAGCGTTGTCCAACAGGAAGAGAGCTACAACAAACCCAGGCACTTCCAAGTGTTGCTGATCGATACAGAAGTCATCAGAGTACATGATACCTTTAACTCGTGTTTCAGATTCGTTTTACCTTGTTTAATAAACAGAACATGGTACAACTATTTTTGTATCACCGGCATAATGGAAAGTCACAAAACAATGCGTTTTCAATAACTATGGAACGGATTCTGATTTCTAAGTCCTGCAACATGAATAGCAATTCTCAATAGTTTAACATTTCATTCACACCATTTATAGATCAGTACCTGAGATTGTGGTTCACGTGAGAGGGTACAAAATGGCTCAGATACTCAAAATTTCTATAATAATAATAATTTCTGTGCCCACAGCCTCAAATTTTCAATTAGGTGGCACAATTAATGCAAATGATTCCCAAAGAAATCTTTTTATTTTAGGGTTCTTCAAGATTACAAATTAAAGGTCTGAAAGAAATGGAAAAATGTATCTGCCTTCTCTGTGGGGTAGTTGTTGAGAGTAAATTGCAGCAAACAAATCACGGGAGTGATGTAAAAGGTACACATACAAGGTGAAGTTGTCCCTGTCCACACCATGAGGGTATACAGGGGGAGAAAATGTATAGCACAACTCATTCTTAACCCCAGCAACAGATGGCAGTGGTGTACTTGTTAGAATGCAAAATGAAAATTTATTAGTATTCAAAATTACTGGACTGTTTACCTGGCTGGCTGGCAGTATATAAATCTGACTGAAGGAATGGGAAAGACGTTACAGTTTCTGAAGTGCGGTATGGACCCAAAACCTCTGTAGAGCAGAATGTGCCTGACACACTGCTGAGATGAAAGAGACGGGAAGTTCTGTTGAATGGCTTGGGATTACGCAGCAACGAAACGTATAGTTGTAGATTGGCTCCACCCAGTGCTGAAAAAGGTAAAGCAGAGAAATCACAATATCACAAAGCAAAGAAATAGACTACACTGCAGAACGTGTGAAGATACTGAAAAATAAATACTTATTCCAACAAAATTTAATACCAAGGCAGCAGAACCCCCAAGTTCAATACCGTTAATATCACAACCTGCTAACAGAATTAATTCTAAGAAATAACTTACTCTGCATGTGAGAAAAAGTGTCACTGACAACAAAACAAACTGTGTTTGGTATGTACCCTAAAATATAGGGGAAAGAACAGAGAGATTTGTTATGGAAAAAAAATAGTCACTAGGCAGCCAGACAAAAGAAGAAAGGCTCAAAGACATGTTATTTCTGTACAGGCAGGAAATGTTTCACATATAACAAGGACAGGTAAGATATGCAAGATGTGTGGTGAGAAGTTGTCCTTTGAGTACTTTCATTTTCTCCTGTCAGTATCATTCCACCAATGAACCATACTCATTTCTTCGTCACTTACTGACACCATCAATCTTAGCAACTGAAAGCATCATCATTAAATAACACAGTTCAAAAAAAAAACTCCTTAATTACACACATTGGTCATAGCCTCAGTTATATTTAATATAGGGGTGCACAAATCCTGAGTGTTGGGTCTCTGTAGCCACAAAATTTTCTCTGGTGCTGCTTACATCTGTGAGTCCTCACTATGGGGGACACACATGCACGCGCGCACACACACACAGATATATATTCCACAGATCCGTTAGTGTGTCATAAAGACAGTATGATGTGTAACAAGTCATAATACACAAATATACAAATTTTCAGGTAAAATACTACAAACATTTTACAAAAACAATATTATAGATCATCTCTACACACAAAAAATTTATCTACAGAATAAAAGGAGTGTGTATGTATGTATGTATGTATGTATGTATGTATGTATGTATGTATTTTCTTAAGGCTGCTTTAAATTTTACCTTGCCATTCTTGAGGATTGTCACACTGGGTGGTAAACTGTTGAAAATTTTTATGCCAGCAAAGAATGTACTTTTTTTTTAAAACAAGATAGGTTGGCACTTGGTCTATGAAGATGATGCTTATTCCTTGTATTAATATTGTGTATAGATGAATTTGTTTGAAAAATTTCCTGATTACTGATAATGAAGTTCATTAATGAAAGTATATACTGGCATGGAACAGGTATAATCTCTAATTGTTTAAACCGACTCCTACACGATGTTCTCGGTTGTGCACCAGCTACTATTCTAACAATTTACATTTGTGAAGGGAGTATCGTCCCACTGTTGGAAGAGCTACCCCAAAAAATTATTCCATATTTTATAAAAGAATGAAAACATGCACAGTAAATTGATTTTTGAGTGTTTGAAGTTTTCCATCCTGAAGTGTTACAACATGCAAAAAATACTATACGTCAGTCTATAACACAACATTTACTTTACATACACTGGTATATATGTCAGGGCAACATGTTTCGAACTAGTCGGTCATCCTCAGGCCCTCCAAGAAAACAGATCCAAGAATTATTAGTTTTTCTGCATTGTGGGATCCCAAATGTTCACAAGTTTCAGTTACAGAAGCAAAAGTATATAAGCTTGTATAAATTGAACTTGTTGTGTGACAGCCTTAAATTAAAATTAGAGACTTACCTTATATGATAATACATTAAATTCACTGCATATAAAAGATGGTATAAAACTTTCTAATGCATGTCAAATTTACGTATGTATTTGTATTAGGTAGAAACTTTGAAATTTTAATACTTTAAATCCAGGAAGAGATCGTTCAGTCACAACCACTAAAGTCAGCAATACTAATCAGCTTGAACCCGGCAGTGACTTGATCAGATCATTATACCCTTAAGAATTCATGACTTGTCAGCTCTTCTCTATAAAGCTTAGCACGACCCAGTAAACGCCCTCACTTGCTAACAAATTAGTTATCGGCTGTCACATATCTATGATTGAAGAATTTTAGTGATTGAATATAATTATTACAAAGATTGTTTTAACAATACTACAATGCTGTACCATCTGCTGTTTATTCAAGGTAAGGCATATTGACCGGTATTTGAAATTCACCTTATTCCGAGTTGAGCAGTTTGGCAATTATATTTAGATTTTATTCCAAATTTACACGTTTTGATTTATAGAGAGAGAGAAGGGCAAGTTAATTATTTAAATAACTTATATTACACTTTGGCAGAGTTTGATTGATTAAGTTTGTATCTATTATTTTGTTAGTTATTGTTACATAATATTTAGTTTTACAGAATAGAATACATATTTTTACTTTTATCCAAATTTAGATTGAATCAAACGATTGTTCTGCGAATCCTTGAGTCCTTGCTATAATTAGATTTGCCAAATCTTTTTGGCTGGTGGCGGCGAAATTCTACCATAAGTTTTAGTGTCCTTTCCCGGGAAAACTTGATGGAAGTCGAGCCATCATTTAGGTAGGAAAGCAATGCAACTTATTATTTAGTTTTTTAAAATTCTTCGTGCAAGGTACTATGTTAAAAAGGTAATATATTAAAAACAACTCTCTATAAAAGACTGCTTTTACTTTATGGTTTACAGAATGTGAACTTTATAGGGCATGCTTCTTATCTGTCGATGATGTGAAAAGCTGATGTTCTTCCTCTTTGATGGCGTGGAGATAAGAAGAAAAATCACATCATGTGAGGTATTAATTATTTGATGGTAATGTTGCGTGTTCTTGCAGCCTAGCTGGCTTATGTCGAGCTTTATTTGTGTGGTTGGATTGAGTCCGTTATCTTGTATTTGGGTGAGAAGGTTGTTTTCAGACGTCATGTTGATTTTTCCATAGACCTTGAAGATGAAGGTGAACGGCCTGATGTAGGATGCTTGACGGCTCGTATTACTTGTATTGTATTACAAGCCGTCAAGCAACCTACATCAGGCCATTCACCCTTACCTCCAAGGTCTACGAGAAAAATCAACACAACGTCTGGAAACAACAACCTTCTCACCCGAATACAGGATAACCAACTCAACCCAACCACAATAAAAAAAGTTCAACATTAGCCAACTAGGCTGCAAGAACACGCAACATTACCATCAAATATTAATACCTCACGTGATGTGATTTTTCTTCTTATCTCCACGCCATCAAAGAGGAAGAACATCAGCTCCTCACATCATCAACAAATAAGAAACATGCCCTATAAAGTTCACATTCTGTAAACCATCAAGTAAAAGCAGTCTTTTATAGACAGTTGTTTTTAATATATTACCTTTTTAACATACTACCTTGCGCGAAGAATTTTAAAAAACTAAATAGTAAGTTTTATATTATCTTTTATATGCAGTGAATTTAATGTATTGCCATATCAGATAAGTCTCTAATTTTAATTTAAGGCCGTCACACAACAAGTTCAATTTATACAAGCTTATATACTTTTGCTTCTGTAACTGAAACTTGTGAGCATTTGGGATCCCACAATGCAGAAAAACTAACAACTCTTGGATCTGTTTTCTTGGCGGGCCTGAGGATGACCGACTAGCTCGAAACATGTCGTCCTGACATATATACCAGTGTATATAAAATAAATGTTGTGTTATAGACTGACATATAGTATTTTTTGTATGATTTGAATGTGTTAATGATATGGACCACTGACCTGACAGCAAAACATGCTCCACTTAAACTTAGGAATCACTTCCTCAGTACGGTTCTGCCAATTTATGTGGTTATCAATTTGCATACTAAGAAATTTTGTATTCACTGTCTCTTCTACATACTTTTCTTCATAGCAATATGTAAAGCAGAATGTGATGCATTCCTTTTTACGAATTTCATTATACAGTAAAACCTGTCAAGTTGACCACCTTCATAAGGTGACCACCTGCTGATGTTGACCACATATCGGTAGAACCGGCAAAGTCCTATGTAGTTTGCATATACGACCACCTCCGTAAC
>Ga0123357_10010182_pt1 | contig 11937 bp, 8 predicted proteins | sample TergutEmb28metaG_FD_89873 | JGI IMG/M metagenome (GOLD analysis project Ga0123357, IMG submission 89873) | Embiratermes neotenicus P4 segment gut microbial communities from Petit-Saut dam, French Guiana - Emb289 P4 | ecosystem: Host-associated > Arthropoda: Insects > Digestive system > Gut ...
AAACTTCGACAATCTTGCCTCAATGTATCGGGGAGCGGCTGCATCGTCGCCCGTCAGGATATTTCCCCAATTTCCCTGGCAATCAATCAGCAGGTCTTTCTGCCCCAATTGAACAAGCGCCTCTCCGATAGAAGCGTCGCCGTGCGGGTGAAACTTCATGGTTTCACCGACAATATTAGCTACCTTGTTGTAGCGACCGTCCTCCAACCGCCGCATGGTATGAAGAATCCGGCGCTGCACCGGTTTCAATCCGTCGTTGATGTGGGGAACCGCCCGTTCCAGAATAACATAAGAGGCGTAATCCAAAAACCAGTCTTGATACATTCCCGAAAGCACATGCCGCGTACCGTCCGTATTTACAGGAACTTTATAGTCGGAATGTTCTTTTTCGAGGTCGTTGTTTTCTATATCTTCGTCAAAATATTCAGTACTCATCGGGTAATTTTAGTTCGAACCACAAAAGTACGGGAATATTTCGAGAAAATCAAATTAGGAAAACTTGAAGAAAGCCCCCTACTTAGCCTATTACCAATTTTTGTACGGATTTTTCGTTAACATAGCGTTGTAATATCTCATATCTCCCGTAACTTCCTGTCCTAAAAATGCAGGTTTTTCAAACGCTTCGTTTTCCGCGCCTAATTCTACTTCAGCAACGACTAACCCTTCATTATCTCCATAAAATTCATCGACTTCAAAAGTATGCTTTCCTGCAGGGACAAGGTAGCGCGTTTTATTGATAACGCCTGGTTCACAGATTTTCAGCAAGTCGTCGACATCCGCAACGGAAATTTCTTTTTCCCATTCAAAACGGCTTGCTCCACTGTCGCTACCCATACCTTTGATTGTAATAAATCCCGTATTTCCTTTGATGCGCACCCTGACAGTACGTTCCGGCATAGAACTGAGATAGCCTTGCGTAATCCGGATTGCGTTGGTCGCTAAACTTTTAAAGTCGCCCGTAACTAAAAACTTTTTTTCAATTTCTTGTGCCATACTTTTTTATATTTAATTTGCAAGCGGTTTATCAGTTATCATCGCTGTCCGCAAAAATACTACAATTTCACACAGTGATAAGATTTACTAAAAATTTTTACACAAATTATTAATTTTCCGCCTTGATTGTGCATTTTATATATCTTCTTTGTACCTTTACAAAAAATTTCGATCGTATGATTTTTCTTGAAACAAAAGAAGTTGTTAAGCAGTATGACGCACACTTGGCATTGAATCGCGTAAGCATACAAGTTCCCGAGCAGAAAATTTTCGGACTGTTAGGACCCAATGGGGCTGGAAAAACCACTTTAATCCGAATTATTAACCGGATTACCGCTCCTGATTCGGGTGAAGTGCTGTTTAAAAACCGTCTGCTGGCGCCGGATGATATTTACAATATCGGTTATCTGCCGGAAGAAAGGGGTTTGTACAAAAAGATGAAAGTGGGGGAACAGGCGATTTATTTGGCGCGTTTGAAAGGTTTATCGGCTGCCGAAGCGAAAAGCCGCTTGAAAGTTTGGTTCAAAAAATTTGACATCCTTTCATGGTGGGATAAAAAATTGGAAGAATTGTCGAAAGGTATGCAGCAAAAAATACAATTTATCATAACAGTTGTCCATGAACCGGAACTGTTGATTTTCGACGAGCCGTTCAGCGGTTTCGATCCGTTAAATACCGAGTTGTTGAAAAACGAAATATTAGAGTTGAAAGATAGGGGAAAAACCATTATTTTCTCGACGCACAATATGGCTTCCGTTGAAGAAATTTGCGACGAAATTGCGCTCATTAACCGCTCGGAAGTGGTCTTGAGCGGTGATGTAGCTGAAATTCGAATGCGTCACAAAAAGCATATTTTCAAATTGCAAACCGAAAATGACAGTTTGAACGTCGATCCTGCCCTTTGTGAAATCTTGGAAACGGGAAAGCATTTCCATATTAACTGGTTTCGGGTGCGAAGTTTGCAGCATTTGTCCAATTCGGATTTTCTGTCACTCTTGTTGCAGAAAAACGAAATCCTTTCATTTGAAGAAGAAATTCCTTCCATGAATGATATTTTTATTCAAACAGTTACAAAAAACAACAGTATATGAGCAAAATAGGAATTGTTATTAAACGGGAATATTTGACCCGCGTCAGGAAAAGATCATTTATTATACTTACGCTTTTAATGCCAGTTTTCATCGTCGGCATGGTGGGAGGGATTATCTTTTTATCATCAATCAAAGATACGCAAGCAAAAGTAATTGTGGTTTCCGATGAAACCGGCGAATATTTCCCAGTTTTGAAAAATACCCAGCAATATTCGTTTATCGAAGCTAAAGGTTTTGAAGATTATCGAAAAAATTCCGATAAATCGATTTATGCTACGCTGAGCATTACCGATGACTTATTGAAAAATCCCAATGCCATTACGCTTTATTCGCAGAAACAGATTGTGAATAGCGCCGAGATTGCCATTGCTTCTCAACTGAATGAATATTTAAGCGAGAAAAAAATAGAATCGTATCAAATTCCAAATTTGAAGGAGATTATCAAAGACAGCAAGGTTAATTTGAAAATTAAAACCATTAAGACGGACGAAACCGGTAAAGAAACGCAAACTTCGGCAACATTTGCTTCAACCGTTGGCATGGTTTTTACCTTTTTAATCTACATGTTCATCTTTGTATATGGAGCTATGGTGATGCAAGGCGTTATGGAAGAAAAAACCAACCGCATTGTAGAAGTGATTGTATCTTCGGTCAAACCCTTCGACTTAATGATGGGAAAACTGATAGGCATCGGATTGGTCGGTCTGACTCAATTCGCTATTTGGGCGATAGTCTTGTTAGGAGTTAGTTTTTCAGGCGTATTCTTCTCCGGTAGATTAGGCATGTTTCAAAAAATAAGTGAACTATTTGAAGCTGTTAATATGCTACAAATCTGTTTCTACTTTATGCTGTTCTTTGTCGGCGGCTACCTGATGTATGCCTCGCTGTTTGCAGCTATCGGAGCAATGGTCAACAGCCAGGAAGATACGCAACAATACATGATGCCGATTACCATCCTGGTTTTATTTGCATTTTATGCAGGTTTTTTCAGCGCTCAGAACCCGGATGGACCTTTAGCGCTTTGGACATCTTTAATACCGTTTACTTCGCCGATTGTGATGATGGTTCGCGTACCATTCGGCGTTCCCTGGTGGCAGATGCTTTTATCGGTCGCTTTATTAGCAATTACTGTTATTCTTATTGTCAAATTAGCGGCAAAAATTTACCGTGTCGGCATACTAATGTACGGGAAAAAACCAACGTATGGCGAAATTGTAAAATGGCTGAGGTATTAACTTTTATTATTTATTCCGCCGGTCGATTAAAAGCTTTACGGCGCCAAAAATGATACCACAAGCGATTAAAACGTTTGCCCCACCACCAATAGGCGAATCTTCTCCGATACCATCGCCGAGTTTGGGTCGTCCTCCGGGTCCTGTTCCGTCGGATCTGAATAATCCGCCGCCGGAATTGTTATTCCTTTCCGAATTAGTGTCCACCGCATTACCCGATGAATCGTCGTAAATGCCTGTGGTAGTTCTTCTGTCATTTGTCATTTGATCATTTCTGAAGAGTTGCGCATGTCCTGTTACTATTGCGGAAAACAGGAATATCAAAATTATAATTATTATTTTTTTCATTTGGTTATTCATAAGTTTATAATTCATAATTCTAATCAATCTTCACAGTCTTCACATTGTTTTTAGTCATTACTTTGACAATCAAGGGCAAGTTAGTTAGATTGTCCGGCAGGGAATAATACCTTGCACCGGAATTACTTTCATATAATTTTCTTCCAACGAAATCATAAATTATTATCTTTTGAACAGGTTCGGATGAAACAACATAAATTACTTTCAAATCTTTATACACATTCAGGTCGTCAGATCTGTTAACTTCAGGCAGGGATGTCGGCGAATTTCCCATCCGAAGCGAAAACCGCCCGTTCTGAATACCTATTTCAGTAGTATTAAATGAATACACATAGCTCGACTTTCCCGTCAGATCAACTGTTGTATTCAGTAAAGCGTCTGTGAATGCAATTTTCGAAGTTTTGGAGTAATTGTCCATTCCGGTGAAAGTCAAGCGGATTGTTCCAGTCTGACCGGTTTTAATACCTAAAGGAATTACAACATCTCCACTGATGAAATTAATATCTACCGGAATATCTCCCGCTAAAGAATATATTTCAGGAACATCATTGAAAGGCGAAAATAATTTCTGAACATCTTCGCCGCGTACAAAGCCATTGTTTGCCTTGTCCTTATAGCCAATCACCGAATAAGAAGCCCCGGTAGTATTTTCAGCTTTAATGCGCAGGATATTTTGCTCTTTCGCTTCCTGGTCGCTTCTAAGGTCGAATGCGGAGACCGGCGGACGAACGGTTGAAATGTTTGCTACGGTAAAGCGGATATTTCCCGATCCCGACGAACCTTTATAGGTAAGTAAAAAACCTTGTAATGGCGATATGTAAGGCGAATTATCGGAACTTGTTGAAGTAACTATTCCTGTCGATGTATCAACCGTGTAATCGTCATAAGCGAGTCCGTTCCATATACGGAATGAAGGATAAATAGAAGCGGCATTGTCAGTGCAAAACTTAATCATATTGATCGACGACATGAAGGGATTGCCTACTAAAAAATCGTCACCATCGCTAAAACCGGTAAGCGGACGATCTACCCATGGCGGAAAGACCCAGTTAGCGCCGTTGTAGGTTTCCGGAGCAAAGCGGTAGTTTTCGTTATTTGCGTTGCGGGTAATCGATTCGGTTCTTCCGGTTAACATATTGAAATATGATGGACTTCTTACGCCGTCATCAATATAGTAAAAAGTACTTGCGGGTTGATTATATACTTGTGTGCGATGAGCGTACAAGTTGGTAGAATCGGCAAAAAAAGGCAGTTCGAGGATACCGTTTATTAACTTAAGACCATAATTTTTGCCGTTCCGATACGGCATATAAGTTAAATCGTTCAAGTCATTGAAAGAACCTGATTCGCCGCTGCCTTTGCCGTATCCGTACATATAAAAAGCAAAACCGTCTGTAACATTCAATGAAACAGGCTCGACCATAGTGTTGTAAGGTATCGTCCAGCTTCCGACAGGATAATTTTTAGTATCCTTTGTGACCGGTCCGAACTTTTCCAGGAAAGTAAGCGGGAATCCGCCTAAATCAAAATCGCCCGTAACAATGCTTTTTAAAGGAGCGGAAAGCAAATACCAGCGTTCCCTTTGCATGGGCTCGGAGGAAACGGAAGCGGAATAAAGCATCCGGTTTCCGGTAGTAGGATTACTGCTAAGAACAAGGCTTTTATTATTCTGGTTAATGATTTGCGCCGACTGCTCAAGCCCGAAATCATACTGCACAAATGCCCGCTGATAGGTCAGATAATCGGGGCGCCCCAACTCGGCTCCATACATGAAATAAATATCTTTGCATGCAACAGAACCTGTCAGTAGCGGATAATTGATACAGTTGCCTGGAATAAAGACAGTATCGCATGCTACAGGTATGGTAGCGGGCGTCCAATTGTCAGTATTGTTCCAGTTCTGCGTATCGCTGCCGATATTGATTTCGGGCGTCCAGACAACAGAACCGGCGCCTATTAGTACATCCCGCGTAGTTATAAAACAACTGCCGGAATCGCTGGCAAGAACGGTATACGTTCCCGACGTCAATCCCGTATATTCCAGCTTAGAATAATTCCATGTTATCCCACCGTCTATTGAAGACCGGTAAGCATTGGAATTACCTGAAATGAGATTAATTTTTATACTGCCGGTATTTATATTGGAACAGGTAGAAGTTGAAGTGATTTGAAAAACGGCAGGATCGTATATATTAATAATTTTGGGTGGTTGATAGCCTCCGCAGATACAAGGGGTAGTTATGGTAAACGTTTTAGGCCCAGGCGCCGATGCATTTACCGTATAATATACTTCCACCGAATCCTGTCCGGCAGGAATAGTTACCAAAGTCGGAATCGCGCCGCCGCCCGGCAATGTAATATCAACTCCATTAACGGCTGTTCCTCCGTAGATAAGCGGAAAATCCGCAGCGTTGGCGTTGTTGGGCGTCCCGCGGGGTATCACAAAATGGTTCTCGGTGCAGCCTTTATATACATAATCCATTCCCCTGATCCTATTCCCATAATTCACCAAACCATCTCCCATGTCAAAACTCTTGGCTTCCAAAAATACGCCTGATTGTAAATTAGTATCTCCGGCATTTCCAACGGCAAGCTTTATGTGGTAGGTTTGGCAGGGCTGAAGAAGCGGAGTGGTAGCGGTAAGCTCTACCGTTCGTCCGTCAAACTCCATCGTTTTCATTAATGCTGAATCTGAGGGAGTGAGAGACGTCACACAAGCAGAAAAAGAACCCGGAATATTTATATAATATTGCGGATTACTTACAAGCGCAGGGTTTGAGTTGGTAGCGAAACCAGTACCGGAATTGGCGCCGGAACTGTTTGCACAATTATGCAGAGCTTCCGAAACGCTTCCCCAATTAACATTATTAATCGAAACTACGGTACCATTGGGCAAGGTTGCTATATTTACCGCTTGATTACTGTAGATACCGTGAATACCCGGACCTGAAATAAAAAAGCCGAACACATCATTGTAAGCCGAATTAACATATTCCAAATACTCTTCCGACGCAAAAACGTAACGAAAGGTGACTGTGTTGCTTATCGGCACAAAATCAAATTCCAATACGGTATAATTTCTCTGACTGTACCCCGGTATTAATGCTTGTAAATCAGGATCGCCAGCCGGCGCTCCACTTGGAGGATTCGTAACTCCGATACTAGGGCTGGTATTAGGTCCCTCAATAGAAACTAACCCGCCGGTGGACATCACAATACCACTTTCCATTTCAAAATTGGAAGTTCCCCGCGAGAAATACCCCAACCCCCTGAGATCATAATCCGTACTGTTTGTCCATTGTTGTGTTGCAGAGTTCCAGCCATGCGTAGTAAGCTTTACATTGCTGACTGAGGCGCATCCGCCGCTGTTGACAAAAACATCGTTCACTAATTGGGTTGGCGTATAGTTTCTAAAGACAGGGTCCCTGTTAACCCAAATAGAACCGGGGTTCGGGTTAGCGTTTATATTTCCCGACGAGGGAACGATGATTGTTCTTTGTGCGATTGTATAGTTGATTCCGATTGTGCACATCAATAAAAAAAGGATACCAGTTAAAATAGTTTTGTTCATTTTTGTTGTAATTTGTAACATATCATGTTTGCTTTGAGTTGTATTTCACTTAAGTCTTAATCACATTCCGTTGGCTATTTACGTAAGCAAGCACTTATGTTATATTTTATGCGACAAAGATAAATAAAATTTCTAATAAAAAGATAAAAATATCTTTTTATCTTTATTTATTTGTCATTATAGAAATAATTATAGTGAATTGAAAGAGTTTTTAGACAAAAATAGTTACCTTAAAAAATTAGCCGAAGAGCGACTTTTTTGGTATATTAACAAGAAAATCGTATCTTTGTATGATATTAACATCTTTATCATGATTAAAAAAAGCATTCTCTTCATTGTATGTATAGCGGGATTTATCCACTACGGCTCGGCTCAAACTGCCGGCATAAATCCCGAATTATTGTCGAAACCCTGGCAGGCAAAATGGATTGCCGTTGCCGGCGCTCCTGCAAACGAATACGGCGTATATCATTTCCGGAAAACATTTGACTTAGGCGCCAAGCCCGACAAGTTTGTCATCCACGTATCAGCCGATAACCGTTACAAGCTGTTTGTCAACGGCGAACAGGTTTCGCTGGGACCTGCCCGAAACGACATTTACAACTGGTCGTATGAAACAGTGGATATCGCGCCGCAATTGCACGCGGGCAAAAACACGATTGCTTCCGTTGTTTGGAATTTCGCTCAATATGCTCCTGTCGCTCAGATGAGTTTCAATCAAACGGGTTTCATTGTGCAGGGCAACGGGCAGAATGAGCAAATAGTCAATACCGGCAATACATGGAAAGGCATTCGCAACGAAAGCTACAGTCCGGTAAATGCACGTTTGAATACCTATTTTGTAGTAGGTCCGGGCGATCGGGTGGATATGGCAAAATATCCCTGGGGATGGGAACGTCAGGATTTCGACGATTCGTCGTGGTCTGCCGCTCGTCAAATTATTACCGGAGCGGTGAAAGGCTCGCGCGATTACCCCGGATGGCAATTGTCGCCCCGCGCTATTCCCATGCCGGAGTTGACCAACGAAAGAATACCAACGTTGCGCAAAGCGGAAGGAATAACGATGCCTACTGGATTTCCAGAAAAAGCAGGGAATTACGTGATACCGGCTTCGTCGAAAGTAACATTGCTCCTCGACCGGACGCATCTTACTACCGCTTATTTTAATCTCATATTCAGCAAGGGAAAAGGAGCAGAAATCACAGTGAAATATGCCGAATCGCTGTATAATCAAAGTCAGCAGCCGAACGACAAGGGCAATCGCGACCAGATTGAAGGAAAAGTTTTTCGCGGATATGAAGACCAAATTGTTTCTGATGGCGGCGATCATCGCAGTTTTACTTCGTTGTGGTGGCGCACTTACCGGTATATACAAATAGAAGTGAAAACTGCTTCCGAACCGCTGGTGTTGAACGATATATACGGTACGTACACCGGTTATCCGTTTCAATTAGCATCGAATTTTTCTGCTCCGGAAATGCCTGAATTAGATAAAATTCTGGCCACCGGCTGGCGCACGGCACGGCTTTGCGCTCAGGAAACTTATACGGATTGTCCGTATTATGAGCAGCTTCAGTATTTTGGCGATACCCGTATTCAGGCGATGGTGACGCTTTATAATACGCGCGACGACCGATTGATACGCAACGCCATTAACGACGGCAGGCAGTCGATTGTTTCAGATGGGATTACGATGAGTCGTTATCCGAGCAATCTTCATCAATTCATTCCGTCGTTTTCTATCTGGTGGATTGCTATGATACACGATTACTGGATGCATCGGGGTGACGACGCTTTTGTGGCAAAACAACTTCCTTCCGTTCGTATGATTTTGGATTATTACGAACAACATCTCCGTGACGATGCCTCGCTTTCCTACATCCCGTATTGGTTTTTTGTCGACTGGTCTTTCAACGACGGCGAACCTCCGCGCACGCCCGACGGACAATCGTCCATTCAGGATTTGCATTATCTCATAGGATTGCAATTAGCGGGAGAAATGGAAAAAAGTTTGGGTATGTCTGCATTTACCGATAAATACGAACAAATCGCCGCACGGATGAAAGCCGGATTCAAAGCCAAATATTGGGATGCCGGCCGGAAACTGTTTGCCGATACGCCGGAAAAGAAGCGTTTTTCGCAACATGCCAACATTTTAGCTATACTGACCAATGTGGTTGAAGGACAGGAGGCAACCGATTTGATGGCGCATATTTTGCAGGAGAAAGATTTAACGCCGGCTACCATTTATTTCAGTTATTATCTCAACCGGGCTTTGGATAAAGCGGGTATGGGCAATGATTATTTGAACAGGTTAGACGTATGGCGCAATCAATTGGCTACCGGCTTGACTACTTGGGCGGAGACATCCGATCCTTATCCGCGCAGCGACTGCCATGCCTGGGGAGCAAGTCCGAACATCGAACTCTACCGCATTGTTTTAGGTATCCATTCGGCAGCGCCGGGTTTCAAGAAAGCACTTATCACGCCGAATTTAGGTAAACTGCACAACGCCTCGGGCTGTATTCCACATCCGCAAGGCGTTATTTGCGTAAACTATCAAGTGGATGCTTCAGGAAATCTGAAAGCGGAAATCACTTTACCCAAAGGAATTGACGGCAAGTTCGTATGGAACGGCAAAGAGGCTGATCTTCACGGAGGAATGCAAACAATTGAGATGAAAAAGTAGCGCTGCGTTAACTCAAAAATACAATAATTTCTTATCGCTTCAATGCTTCTGACATTTTTTCATCACCTTTTTTGGTTTAGAGGATTTTTTTATTAATTTTGCAGTCCAGAGTGTTATTTTTAACTTTTCGCTTATAATTAAGGCGATTTAAACTTAATTTTTGTTTTCGTATGAAAAACCTGTACGAAGTATTGGTTATAGGCTCAGGATTGAGTGGGGTTACTTGTGCCAGAGTACTTGCAGAAAAAGGCTACAAAGTGCTTGTAGTGGAAAAAAAGAAACAATTGGGAGGACAAATTTTCGATTATAAAAATGAAGCGGGCATTACGATACACCATCATGGTCCGCATATTTTCCACACAAATCTGAATCATGTTTGGGAGTTTGTCAACCGGTTTTCATCTTTTTCCGATTACCAGCATAAAGTGCTGAGTTATGCCAACGGGGAGTTTCTTCCTTTTCCAATAAATAGATACACCATCAATCTGGTTTTCGGACTTAATCTGTCGAATAGCGAAATACCGGCATTCTTAAAAGATGAAGTACAAAAATCTACATATAAAGAAACGAACCAATCTTTTAGAGATGCGGTGGTATCGCAGGTGGGCGAACGGCTGTACCAACTATTTTTTGAAAAATACACGATAAAACAATGGAATTGCGATCCCGAAACCTTATCGGCAGAAATTGCAGGACGAATACCGGTGAGAAATAACGGCGATTCGCGCTACTTCACAGATAAGTATCAGGGAATGCCCGTTAACGGATACAGTGCGATGATAGAAAAAATGCTGTCGCACGAAAATATACATATTCTATCGGGTTGCGATTATTTTGAGATAAAGGATTGGTTCGATTCCAAACTGACCGTTTATACAGGGAAGTTAGACGAGTTTTTCAATTATAAATACGGACAATTGAATTACCGTTCGGTAAGAATTGATTTTAAAACTTTCGACAAGGAGAGTTTTCAACCGGCGCCGGTGGTTAACTATCCGAATGATTATGACTATACGCGCATTACTGAGTTTAAGAAAATGACCGGCGACTTGTCTTCTAAAACGACTGTTTGCTTTGAATATCCTTCCGAAACGGGATTACCATTTTATCCGGTACTAAATGCTGCAAACCTTGCCATAAAAGCAAAATATCAGGAAGAAACAAGCCGATTGGAGGCAAGTAAAAAATTTATCTTTGTCGGCAGGTTAGCTGAATATAAGTACTATAATATGGATGCGGCGATCGATTCTGCATTAACAAATATTGAAAAATGGCTGAAATTACAACATTCATAAAAGCGCAATATGCTCGTTACCGCCAATTATTCCTTTATGGTATAATCGGCGGCATTAGCGCATTTGTAGACTTCTGCGTTTACACGCTATTGTGCAAAATGGATATTTCTTACTTGTTCTCCAATGCGATCAGTGTTCATTGCGGCATTATTTGCAGCTTTCTGTTAAACAGAAGCTACAATTTCAAAGTAAGAGACAAAGCCAAACTGCGGTTTTTGTCCTTTTATATTATAGGGCTTATCGGCTTAGCCATAAGTTCTGGAATGCTTTATTTAGCAATAAGTTGTTATCATTTCAATGAAATATATTCTAAAATACTGACCATTGTTGTGGTTGCTCTTTTTCAATTTGTACTTAATAAATTTATAACTTTCAGAAAATGAATAAATTATACGTCGTTATGCCTGCTTATAATGAAGAGGCGAATATAGACGCCGTTGTTGCGCAATGGCATCCGGTTGTAGAAAAAGTTGGCGGCGATAGTCGGTTGCTTATCGTTAACGATGGCAGCAAAGACAATACCTATCAAAAAATGGCGTCGCTGCAAGAGCAGTATCCGTTGTTGTTGCCGGTTGATAAACCTAATTCCGGGCACGGAGCTACCTGCCTGTTTGCCTACCGGAAAGCAATTGACGCCGGCGCGGATTATATCTTTCAAACCGATTCTGACGGACAAACCGATCCCGGCGAGTTTTGGAAATTTTGG
>Ga0123357_10010183_pt1 | contig 11937 bp, 7 predicted proteins | sample TergutEmb28metaG_FD_89873 | JGI IMG/M metagenome (GOLD analysis project Ga0123357, IMG submission 89873) | Embiratermes neotenicus P4 segment gut microbial communities from Petit-Saut dam, French Guiana - Emb289 P4 | ecosystem: Host-associated > Arthropoda: Insects > Digestive system > Gut ...
ACTCAACACATAAGTCGCAAGCTCCTGAGGATGGATGTATTAACATCCGAAACATGTTGAGCATTATATAAAGAAATAATAAAGCAAGTGACATCAAGTTGGTCTCTCTTTACTCAACTAGTTCGAAACATGTTGCCACAATTCAGTATATAACAAACATTAGTTGTTCCTTGTCAATAACCAACTTGGCGCACAATTTTTCATGTATGTTTATTTCTATTCTCTACATGTTTCGGGCAGCCATGTGGCCATCATCAAGAGAATTATTGTATCAATGCGACACCTGGTTTATGTCACTCTGTGTAGATGACCGTCTGCTATCAGACGGTCATCTACACAGAGTGACATGAAAAACTGTGCGTCAATTTGGTTATTTACAAGGATCATACCAGGATGCATGGTCAACAAAACACAAAAAACATTAGTTGTGTTTGACGGCATTCAAATCCTTCGTCGTCTCCATCACAGTTAACACAACGGGGTGATAAACACAAAATTAACGAAGATGAGTCGAGAGCAATGACGGATATTCCTGGAACAACCCTTTACTCAGACGGGTCACCAGTCCCTCATACTCCAGTGCTACAGTTCGACAGCAAACCCCAGCAAAAGGACTTCCCTTCGTTACAGTTTTTTTACGCGGGATCCATCACTCTTTGGCAGGCAGAACCTACCCAGTGCGGCTACAGTGCTAACTACTGGGCGAACTACTGTGATGGCGTGCAAAATGGTGTGCATTGAATACCAATACTACAGTAAAAGTGAACACATACACACACACAAATACAGGGCAGGCAAACAGCCTACCTTCTGTCGTACGGCTCGAGGGCTGCGTCCAGCTTGAGGCTTGAGGGGAAAAAGAAAACAGACTTATTACTGAATGTTAACATACAAGCCCTACAAGATCCATTCAGTGTATAAACACTACAACAACTAACAGTTTTTTTTACAATAGACATATCAAAAGACAGCACTATTTATACAAATGGAAACAGGGAACCCTCCTAAGAAGTCAAGGAATATTTTCCCCATGGAGAAAGCACATAAAAATATTTCAAATCTGTCTCAGATCTTAGCCACCAAAACCAAACTAATCCACTGAACGACCCGTTTAAATTATAAACTAGAGTGGCCGCAGCAAAATTCGGTTTACAGTCACGGAAAAGCCCGTTGTAAATTCAACGGTCATATCCGTACGTTCGTATTTCGTCCCTTCATTAATTTCCTCCATCCCTTTCACGCACTTTTTTTCTCTCTCTACTTTCTTCGTCAAGACAATACAATGAGCCCTCGTAAGTTATTGGTCAGTATACTTGCCACTTGCTATGAGGGGTCATTTTCCTTCCCATACCACGTTTGAAGTCAGCTTTCGTAACACAGGCGTGGACTGAAGGGTTTTTATGTCTTTTGCGTCAGTAATGGGTACGTCATCTTCATTTCTGTACCAAGGATGCACTTCTCTCTCTGCGAATGTGAGCTGTGACGTCAGGAATACGAGTTAGTTGATACTTTGCGGGCAAAGAGAATGGTCCGGTATGGAACAGGTGCAAGGAAGGTGTACGGAAACTAGTTAACGCCGAACAGCTACCAACACAACGAATGATCAGTTCTGTAAAAAGCGAAGCAAGATTTAAGACTTAACACGTTCATATAATGGTATATGCGTACACCAGTTATTACACGAAGTGTCTTGAGTTTTAGTTATTTGTTACACCGTAGGGGAGAAGCATTTCCTGGGGGTAAAGGCGGCCGGTGCGTAGGGCTGACAACCTTACCACCATCCTGTGCCGTTGTCATGTAATCTGGGAACCTTAACTTCCTGGAACCCTCTGGGCCACTCCGGGCCTGTAACGGGACTGCTTTAACTTTAGTGTAGGGGAAATATAATAATGCACACCGTCCTTTTTATCGTCTAATGAGCATGGTAGTTGTATCAATTAGCGAGCCTCTTTCCACCGGGACATCCCGCTATAGTTTCCGTGACCACGGCCACGATAAAAGGGACACCCTGCAAAATTAGTACATCATGTTGTAATGCAACAAATTGCCTGCAGATTTAGTCCGATGAAATCTTAGCTGCCACTCACTAAGCTGCTGAAAGTTGTAGCGCAAAAAAAAATACAGTGCAACGCTGTTGCACTGGCACAGAATATAGCCCCAACTTATTGCCCTGAGATGCTAACTTCTTGCAACCAACATTCATTCACTAACAGCTCCTAGTAATATCATTTCTTAACCACAATTTAATATAATAAACTGTTGTAAGTAAAGGACTACCCCCCGCCTTTGTGAATACCTGCAGTACTTCTCACAGTTTATATTTTGAGACTATATTAGATTAGATTTACCAACGTAACAGTCAAACTCAAGTCACGGCGCGCAACAAACGTGGAAAAATCCCAAAACACTCACTCCGCCAATAGCAGGCTTTAAGGTTTCGTTTCGATGACAGAAACTTAATTTACAGGCACCAACACAGTACATTCGAAAACACAAACCGTAATACAGCGAGGCTGGTGCTTTATATTACCACTAATGCTAGGCTTTTATGTCTGATTTTAGAGACACACAGCAGAGACATGAAGACCCAAGACAATTCAAACCATCATTCATTTCATCATTTCATTAACACAAACCCAGCTCTTCGTCTTATGATGAGGCTGAAGACATACAGAGACAAAGAGACGCGAAAGAAATTCATTTAACCTAAGTTCCTAGGCTCCCTGCTTTGTTACCATGTCAACAATGACATTGCCGGCAAACCTAATTCAATATGGGTTCCGTTACGTCCAATGTCAATTCCAGACCATTCATTAAGACACGTGTATTAAGATTACATTAACACAGATGCCGCTAGCGTAGCCGGTATAAAAGTGTAGCCTACGGGTTCTATTCCCAGTAGAAGCTAGAATACTTTTCTCCAAAAGGTCCAAAGCGGCTCTGGGGCTAACCTAGCCTCCTACTCAGTGGGTACCCGGTAATTCCCAGACGTAAAGCGGCCAGGTTGACCAATCGCCTCCATCTAGTGCCGAGGTTAAGAATGAGTGGAGCCATACCTCTGTTCCCCAAACATATACACCGAGGGCGTTCACAGTGAAAATTTCACCTTTAACACAGATGATATAAACATTAATTCTACTGCGCATCTGAAGCGCTGATATATGTAGAACTGTAAATGCATATTGCTAAGCAAGTAAGTGACACTCCAATTCTCTACTGGATGTTATTATGACAATAACGAAAATGAGTGCAAGCCAGCTTCAACTACCTTGAATGAAGAGACACGGAAACGTGGTTTAAATGTGTACTAAGGTCACACTTATTTTTAAAATGCGATATTCTTGCCAGATGTTTACCTCTTGCCATGTTATGTAAATTTACCTCAATTTACATGCATATACATATGTATAAATAATACAGTAGGAACTACTGTGCAATTCAAAACAATGGGTTGATTTCCATTGATTCTAGACACACATATATGATGACACTGAATATGGAGTGGACAGGAGAGGAGAGGGGAGGGAAGATGATTAAGCACTTGTCGTCTGTGTGACTGCTGATGAGATGGGTGAAAATTCAGCGGCGGAAGGAGGGCACGGAGGACGCAGAGGACAATTTACACATCAACTGATGCAGAAGAAATAGTTGAGCATGTTGATGGAAAGTGTAGCGGCCAAAAGCAGGCAGGCAGAAGGGGATGAAGATGAGTCAGCTTTGTTTTCGGATGATGAAATGGCGTAGAGGAGTAATGGTTACTCCCCAGGACAGTCGTCTAACACGAACTGTAAGAACCCATCTCGAATACCAGGCAGTGGACATGAGGGCACAAACAGGTCAATTAGCAATTCCTATGCATGTTCCGACGAAATTCTATACAGAAAGAAATTAAGAGTAGACTGAAGTCAGGGAGTGCTTGATATCATTTGGTGCAGAATCTTTTGTCTTCCAGTTTGCTATCCAAAAATTTAAAGATCAAGATATGCAGAACTATTATTCTGCCTGTTGTTTTGTATGGGTCAGAAACTTGGTCGCTGATACTGAGGGAGGAACGCAGGATGAGGGTGCTTGACAATAGGGTGTTGAGAATATTTCGGCCTAAGAGGGACGAGGTAGCAGAGGAGTGGAGGAAGCTGCATAATGAGGGGCTGAATGATCTGTACTGCTCACCCAATATTGTTCGGGTGAAAAACTCGACAAAAATGAGATGGGCAGAGCATGTAGCGCGTATGGGGGAGATGAGAGGCATATAGAGGGTTTTGGTGGGGAAACCTGAGGGAAAGAACCACTTGGGAGACCCAGGCGTAGATGGGAGGATAATATTAAGATGGTTCTTAAGGAAGTAGGATGTGGGGGTAGGGACTGGATCGAGCTGGCCGAGGATAGGGACAGGTGGCGACAACTTGTGAATGCGATAATGAACCTTCGGGTTCCATAAAATGTGGGGAATTTCTTCACTGGCTGAAAACCGGTTAGTTTCTCAAGAAGGACTCTGCTCCATGGAGTGAGTGAGTGAGTGAGTGAGTGAGTGAGTGAGTGAGTGATGCGTGTTCGGACGACACTCCACGCCGTGCGGGCAGTCACACGACCGACAACGACAGACGCTTCGTTTATTTACATTCCTTTATGTCTTGTGTGGTTATTTTTTATTTTTTGGAGAAAATCAGCAGGCAGCAAAATAATTTTATTAGATTAATGGCAGAAGAAAATACTCTCTTTGTAGGGAATTATTTAACACGTCTAATAAGCTTCCGCTCGACTCGCTACGGGATGGACGGTCCGGGGATCGAATCCCGGAGGTGAGATTTTCCGTACCCTTCCAGACCGACCCTGGGGCCCATCCAGCCTCCTATACAATGACTGACGGGTATCTTTCCCGGGTGTAAAGCGGGCGGGGTGTGGCGTGTCAAATGGCGCTTTAATGCATATCCTCCTCAAGTGCAGACAGTTTCAGACTTACGCAAGGGTTCCGTTCCTTAAACATGTTACCTAACCCGAAATTTACGTATATCGGATTTGACTTGTTTCACTAATACATCATGCCTCCGTGGTTTTATACATACATATATGTGTTATTTCTGTCAGTTTTCTTCACATGAAACACACAAAGTGAAATAAATTTAATAATTACGGTATTAATAATAATGAATAATATTATTGTATAATATTAATTAATAACAACTAATAGGAACTTTACCTAAGACTCGTGTTACATAGCTCGGAAACTGTCTGTACTTTAGAAAGGCACTAACATAACCGAACTTTCTTGCATTCACAATCACCAAAATCAGGCTAACAGGTAACCTGGACGAGATTCGAGCGAGGTCTCTCACGTAACTGTAAACATTCCATAGACACTACTACGTGGTACGGAACGTTAACGATGGGCTGGCCCTGATCAGATGGGGGCACAGAATCCTGACCCGCACTTCGCGCGGTTTAATGACCTTTGAAAATACACGATAAATACAGTAAAATGGATTCATATTGCGATGTTCAGGGTTGTGGCGTTGTAGACCGGTAGTTTGGCTTGAATCTTCAACCCTGAAACAGGAGGTAGTAAGCTTCTCCGAAACAGTCGTACCCCCTACGAAATTACATAACACAAGACCACAGTTCAGATCTTCACCTTTCTGAAGAGCAATGCACTGAGCATAAGAAGATTCAAGTGCCCTGGGCTGTTACGCCGTACAGATGGCGATACACCACTCCGACACGTGGGTCTTTACCAGCCGACACGGTGTCACATCTCAGAAAACCTGCTCCAGCAACATCAATCACGCAACGTTCGTGATCGAATTACAAATCTGCGCGGTAGAGCGCAGCACTCTTTGAAAAGTACGTTACCCTGGTGGTTACGTTGGGAACTACTCAGCTCACTCGCTGCTTGATAGAGGTCGCTATCTCCGCACAGAGAACAACATCGATATGTCGATTTTGTTGTTCCACATAATCTTATCAATACTCTATCGCTCGCGAAACAGCAATTTATCGAAACCCATCGATACTCAATTTTACAGGAGACAGAAGAAACTTTACCGATCCTCGATAGACCAACACTTAACCCTTTGACGCCTAGCGACCACTATAGTGGTCGTACCGCCCCGCTAACCTCTAAACGTCACATTTTATATATTTATTCAACAAATACAGGTATTGAATATTTTAGACATGGTATATACTGTCCGTTTTTTTTCTCTCTCTCTCTTCACAATGCAGTTTGTTTCATAGTTCTAACGTATTCGGTTCCTGTTTTATTCACATTTTATATACAGTGTGTGCTAAAATTAAAAAAAAAATAATAATTCCGGCGCCAAAAGGTTAATCATGTTATGTTTTTACGGAAACCTAAGGACAAGCAATATTCTGTGGACACAGCATTTAGACGGAAGGTGTGTTTGTAACCCAACCGTCTAGCAACGCGGAAATCTCAGTTTGACTAATTATGTGGTTTACGACAAACTGCTGTTTCATGAGCGATATGCTTCAGTTGCACCATGTAGTTCTTTGACAATGGTGTAAGACGAGTAACAGCAGGCACTGACGACTTCACCTGAGGAAGAAAGCACAATGCTTTCGTCCTGGAGGTGAAGCTTCGCCAAAAATTGTACCATACTTGGAAGACAGTCGAACAAGCGTCCAAAGACCACCACGTATATTGAACTTTTTCATTCTCTTGTTTTGGTTAAAAGAAACACAATCTTTCAGTACCTGATGTGTGTTGGACCGTGCATCATTGTGATAACTGAAGAATAAGAACCAACTAGATGCTACTTATCTTTTTATTGTACTTCTTATAGACTCAACATGTTTCGGGCAGCTCCTGATGATAGGCATAGTAGTGCCCGAAACATGTTAAGCCTATAAGAAGTACAATAAAATAATAAGTAGCATTTAGTTGGTTCTTATTCTTCAATCTTTCAGTAGTTTACTCTGTCTCCGTCGTGAGAAAGAATAATGTACCATCAGCCCTTTACATAGCGCTGATTTACATAGCCTGAAGGGATACAGTTCAGCGCCATCTAAAGAGGCCTACAAACAGTTCCCCACCTAGTCTGATAAACAGAACTTCTTCCAAAACAACGTGTTTCTTTAAGCAAAGCCAGACGAAGAATGTCCATTACGCCTACATTTGTGTCGGTTCAACATAACCCTTTAGAAAGATGTTCATGTATTTATTTGCATAAAACAATGTTGATATGATCAACATGTCAAATATGCAAATATCCGTGGCTGAATTCTGAAGGAAGTCATAAATCTGAAAACCAGACTGACAGGTAATGTTGTATCTAAGGCAAGTGAATCACCGGGTTATGAAGCCGTATGAGGGAATGGAGGTACATGTCTTCACGCACTGTTAATCTTAGCTCTAGGAGTTTGTGAGCTGTCAGATTCATTCTCTGGTCGCTTGGAAACCAAAAACAAAACAAACAAAAAAACACCCGGTAGCTGCTGAAGGCTGGAGGAGCACGAGGGGCGATACGGACGCCTTGGAACAATAAAACTACGGTATGGTCCCTGCCGAAACTGCAACAGCGATTTCTCGGTTGCGCAGGTCTACGCTATCACGAATCCAGTACACGACTGATACAGGACTGAAATATGATGTTACGATTGTTCTTGACACGTCAAACACTCCAGGTGCACACTGCTTTTGAAACTGTGTACTATGTCTTATTTGCAGTGACGATGGAAATATTTCAAAATCATGTCCGTGGAAAGGTGACAATTTGTAATGAGCAACAAATTATACTATCAATTTTATAGTAACGTTTTAGATACTGTGGAGTTTAACTAAAACCTGCACATTTAATAAGCATGATAATTGTAGAACTGTTTTATTTGTGTTCCTTTTAACAAAATGGGTGGCAGCTCCCTGAGGATGGCGACCGAGCTGAAACATGAGAGAGCAAATTAATATTAAAATACATTATATATATACGTATATATATGCGCGCGCACACACACACACATATTGTGCTATCGTAGGAGCTAAGCTTGTAAATCATGTCAGCTAATGTTTCGCAGAACAGGATTCCGTGTAAACACAGTTTTACTGCTAACACAAACATGATACATTCATTATCAGTAGTCATATTTACACGCACTGAAACGTTCCCAACAGCATACTGTGATTTTCCATTAATGAAAGCGTCTAGATATGGGTGTGAAACTTGGTCACTTACATTCAGGGAGGAACGTAAGATGAGGGTGTTTGAGAATAGGGTGTTGAGGAGAATATTTGGGATTTACAGGAATGAGGTAAAAAGGGAGTGGAGAAAATTACATAATGAGGAGCTTAATGATCTATACTCCTCACCCCATATTGTTCGGGTGATTAAATCGAGAAGAATGAGCTGGGCGGGGCATACAGCGCGTATAGAGGAAGGGAGAGGAGAGGCGTATAGTTTTGGTGGGAAAACCTGAGGGTAAAAGACCATTTGGGAGAACCAGGTGTTGATGGGAGGATAATATTAAGATGGATCTTTAGGAAGTTGGATGTGGGGGTATGGACTGGATCGACCTGGCTGACGATAGGGACAGGTGGCGGGCATTTGTGAATGTGGTAATGAACCGTCGGGTTCCATAAAATGAGAGGAAATTCTTGACTAGCTGCAAACCAGTTAGCTTCTCAAGAAGGACTCTGCGCCATGGAGTAAGTAAGTAAGAAAGCGTCTAGACCGGCTCAGAAGCCCACCCAACTAACACAAAGACACGTGGGGGTTGTTCCCCTGGCGGTAAAGCGGCCGAGGTGTGAGGCTGACCACTCGCCTCCATCTAGTGCCGACGCTGAGAATCAGTGGAACTATGCCTCTACTCTCCTTCACGCCTTGCTGGCGAGCACAGACAACTTCACCTTCACGTGAGGCATTCGTTCTTCTGGGATGCCACGCAGCGTGAACGTCCTACGAGCGCGAAGGCTTCGTTTACACCGCGGCGGACGCCCGAAATCAAGCACCTTTACCTTCAACTTTTGCATATGCAATATGACGATTTAAGAATACTTTAACGATGCGGGTGAAGTGAAAGGGTGCTCTAGCACGTTGACAGGAAGCTCCCTGTAACAAATGGCCGGGAATTTCTTGCAATTCTGGAATGAAAAACTACTGCAAAAATGGAGACGAGAAACTAATACTTACACATCTATTGTTCGTATTGTTAATTAAAATTTTATTCAATTTTATTTCTGATATATTAATTTTGGGACGTTCTGTACAACGATACGCCTTCGATACGACCTACCCTCTTCTGATGAAAGGATACAGACGCTTACACACAGCGAGCGATAAGACCTCACGCCCATATCCGGCTCCTTAGGACTGGAAACCGTAACAAAATGTGATATAAAAGGTAACGGTAAAGCGATCCCTGTGCAGGCCTGGGCAGGCCCTGAGGGTCCAGGAGGTTAAGGCTCCCAGATTTCAAGACAATCGGCAAATGAAGGCGGTAAGTTTGTCAGCCCTACGCACAGGCCGCCTTCACTCCACAGAAAATATTCCTGGTACGTACTCATTTCTGTTAGAGGCTGAGCCGATCCCAGGGTCATAGAGCAGCCGGAAGGATTATGTCAATGAAAAATGTCCAATGACACCATCGGGAATCCAACCCGCGGCCTTCCGGCTTGAGGCGCAGTGCCTCAACCAACTGCGCCACCGCGTGCCCCAATTAAATGTGATACACAGATCGAAAACAGTACCACAGCTGCACTGTACTGCCATTTTACTTCATTTTCAGCTAAAAGCACTGTAAATGATATAATAAACGTTTCACACATTGCCGACCCATCAAGTGGAGAAGATTAGTTTTAAAAAAACCCAAATTTTAATAACTTGCTCTCTCAAACTAGAACCCCAAGGTTCTACACCATTCAAATGATTTTTTAAACCAGTTGTACCCATCTCCCACTTTCCAGCCCCATTTATCCAATACTATCACATTACTATCTCCCACCTGGTCCCTAAGTCAAACTGTCAAAATATCGAGATACAATATTGTACAGTGAAGTCGGCCCACGTATTCAAGCAGTGTACACGAAACGCCAGTTACGTAAAGGGTGATTCTGGAATAATCTGCCACACGTCGTGGACAAATTAACTAAGCTATTCCGATTAAACAGACGTTTCGGGCCCAATTCTAAAACTGAGGTACCAAGGCACCGATGGCGGTACGATAAATATAGACGGTTAGGTCTTAATGAAAAGTTTCACGACAAATACAATGTAAATGACTGGTGACTTCTCTAATAATGGAATGTGAGCACAACCGGTCGAAGGGACAGCCTGCGATCAGAAAGTTCGGTGTAATGTTGAATCTACGCGGCGTTGTCATGCTATTTGTCTGTCGAGGCCTTGGTTTTGACTGGGTCGCAGATAGCGAGCTGTGTCAATATCATGTGCTATGAATAAGCCTTGAGCATCCTCCGATGAAGATATTCACATTTCATATGTGTTCCTACGTGTATTATTTAACATCATCATCAACAGAAAGTGGTTGGTGTGAAGCTTGGTCGCTCACTTTGAGGGAGGAACGTAGGCTGAGGTTATTTGAGAATAGGATGTTGAGGAGAATATTTGGGCCTAAGAGAGACGAGGTAAAAAGGGAGTGGAGAAAACTACATAATGAGGAGCTTAATCATGTGTACTCCTCACCCAATAATGTTCGGGTGATAAAATCGAAAAGAATAAGATGGGCAGAGTATGTAGCGCGTATGGGAGAGAGGAGAGGCGTATACAGGGCACTGCAAGTCCACGTGAAAGTGGTCCACGAGGTTCCGCACGCCTGGATGTTGCCCAGACGGCAGTCAGGATAACGACACACTCTGACAGTCTGCACCCTAACGTCGTTAGAACGGATACGTCGTCTTGACCAGCGGACTGCGCTGCGCCCTTAAATTTTGCCGTTAATTGCATGAACGTGCAATTACATTTTATTTACGGGCGAGGCAACGTTACTCGCGACGAGGTGAACAAAGCTCGAACACCGGTTTACGGACACCTCAAAAACCTCATGCAAATTTGTAAACGTCCCTCAAACACCGGTTCCCGATGAATGTGTGGTCTGGCATCGTGTGAAACTAGTTTTTTGGTCCTTGTCTTCATACGACGCCTCACAGAGGATGTCTACCTTATCCGTCTATGCCAAGAATTGTGGGCACGAATCTACACCGTGACAGACCACTCATTTTCGACAAATAATCGACAACAACAACAACAACAACAACAACGCACTCCTACAACTAATTTTGAGGAGATGCGGGTGACATTCCACACAACACCCACATTCTAGAGCAGGGCGCGCCAACTGCAACCCACAGGAGGGCAACATAATTCGTTAAGGACTCGCCTGAGGGCTGTGTGTGTGTGTGTGTGCATATATGCATATATATATATATATATATATATATATATGGGGGGCAGGGTTGATAGTATAAAAAAAAAAGCCGTTGTTTATAAACAATAAGTTCGCTATGTAAGTACGGTTGAATGGTAAGGTGGCAGGCCTTGCTAAACTTGGTAGAACACAAATAATGATTGGTTCACAGTGTGCTGACTTACAAGGGATAGTGTAGGAACATTCTATTTGCTAATAAAATTGCCAAATTATGAACTCAATAAGGTATACACACGTGCAGTTTAGCAATTTGTTTATATTTTATCAGTTCTTGTACAGCACCCTGCCGAAACAAGTAGGTGATCAATAATGTGCCTTAAAGCACATTTTACCAGTGTGCATTTGTCGGTTCACAACAGAAGTGTAAACTGCCGCATTATGTTCTGTAGACCTATTATACTGTTTTGTTAAGCTCGTGGTTCCGTGCATCGTAATTCAATGTGAATAAAAATCCAACAGATGCAACAGTATGCAGATATTTATTTACTGCAAAACTACTCTACATGTTTTGGGTGTCACAGCACCCATCATCAGGAGTATTAAAAA
>Ga0123357_10010184_pt1 | contig 11936 bp, 15 predicted proteins | sample TergutEmb28metaG_FD_89873 | JGI IMG/M metagenome (GOLD analysis project Ga0123357, IMG submission 89873) | Embiratermes neotenicus P4 segment gut microbial communities from Petit-Saut dam, French Guiana - Emb289 P4 | ecosystem: Host-associated > Arthropoda: Insects > Digestive system > Gut ...
CTATCGCCGCCGTGATGGCATCGCTGTCGTCCCCTTGGCGCTGCTAGGCCCCTGACCGCAGTCGTCAGCCACGACGGGTACCAATGGGAGCGCGTCTCGGCAGACGTGGAAGGTAGTGTTTCTCGCATGACACCAGACAGGGTGGTCGTCAGGTGCAAGACTGTATAGGAAATTACTGCACTGAGCCATGCATTGCTATGCGCCAGCACGATTGGGGCCGAGGGCGTCCAACAACGCTTGCGGCGTCAGTGCCGGAACCGGTGACTGCTGAAAGCCTTTGGCGTCGCGCGTCACGACGTACGTCGCCTTTTGGCGCTTAGCGCAGCAGGCCAGCAGCGCGTCTTCAAAGTCAGGCATCGGGCTGGCCAGCGCATCGTCGACATCGGCCGGCGCGACGCCGACCACCGTCAGTACCCCAGCCAGCTTCTTCAGTGCCGCCTTGGCCGCCGCCGCGCCGAGACCGCCTCTTCCCAGCAGGTAAAAGATGTCGGTTACCTGACTAGCGGTGACACAGCCTCGAACCGTGCCCATCGCCGCCATTCGCAGCAACTCCTGCGCCGCCTGTGCCCAGGGCTCACGATCCGTTAGCGCGTCGATGACGACATTGGTGTCAATCAAGACTTTCATACTTCGTCGCCAGCCTTTCCGCCTTGCTGGCCTTGACGTCTCCCGCTGGGAGGTCGCACAGCAGCCCGAACAACGACTCGACGTCTTCGACCTTTTGGGGCCGAACACCAGTCAGCTTGACGACCGGATGACCGCTCTTCGTCACAAGAATGTCCTCTCGCCGCGCCAGTGCCAAGTACCGTCCGAAATTCTCCTTGAAGTCTGTTGCCGTTATTTCCATCCTTGATTCCCTCGTTTCGTACGATTCTTTCATCATATCGTACGACCCGAGCGATGTACTCGTACTGCGATCCATTGGTGTCTTCTCCGTCGGGACCGCCGGCCCGGTGGGTGCTTTGGCCTGGCGGCGCCGAGATCTGTGTCTGGTGAGTCGTTGAGCCTGTCGCTGGTTGAGCTCGTCGAAACCATGCCACCGGGACCAGTGTCCTATGGCGCCCGGACGCGATGCTGTTCTGCCGGGTGAGTACGTAGAATGGCCCGGCGAGCCGCCAATGCGGTGGTTCGGCGGAAGGATGCTGATGGGTGCCGCAACAAGTCGCAGAGGTGTTCTGGTGGTCGCGGTCGTGTGGGTGGCACTGGGCCTCGGCGGGTGCACCGACATGGCCCACCTCACGGTTCCGACCGCGCCCGTCCCGTCGACCGTCCACAGCCCTGAGCCAAGCCCAGCCGTGGCTGAGGTCTTCGACGCGACATGCCAAGACCTGCTCGCCTTCGGCCCGACGGATGAGGACGGATACAGCAACGCCAACCACGTTGGAGTGCTGTGGCAGACCTACCACAGCCACGGCAGGGCTTACGAGCCACCGTCTAAGGGGGCATGGGTGAATGCCGGCGGCGGGTACTGGGTTGTGGCCGCCGTCATCCACGGCGAGACCTCCGCGTGGCTCGCCTGGGGCAACGCGGAGGGTTCCACCCACCCGGCGCCGTACGGGCAGTTTGGCCACTGGGCGGAGATCAAGGCCCCCGCATCATGGGACGGCGGATCGACGCCGTTCGGTTCGAAGGCGCTCGCGTCGGCCCTTCGCTGCGTCGGGGGACTGGTAGGATGGTCGGAAATTCCTACCATGGGGGTGTCATGGCAGTTGTGACACTGCGCAAGAAGAACCAGGTGACGCTGCCGGGTGACCTGCTCGTCGCTGCGGGGCTACGGCAAGGCGATCCGGTGGAATTCCAGCCACTGGCCGACGGAGGTATTGCCGTTCGCCCATATGGCTGGGCATCCAAACAGCGCAGCGCACTCGACATGGCGGTGGCGCTCGCTGCCGCCGCGCCCGGTGCCGCCGACGTGGAGTTCACTCCGGCCCGTATTGAGCGTGCTCCTGCCGAGGCAGACGTGTGACCGGCCTGCTGCTGGACACCAACGCGCTGTCCGCCATGAGGCGTGTTGATCGTGACCCCGTGTTCGCTTCCTGGCTTGCTGCCCAGCAGTCGGAGCAGCTTCACATCTGTGCCATCACCGAACTGGAGTTGGAGCATGGCGTGCTGGTCAAAGAGCGTTCTGACCCAGCTCAGGGTGCGGTCTTGCGCGCCTGGCTTACCGGCGTTCAAGCCGAGTTCCAGCATCGGACCCTGCCGTTCGATGCTGCCTGCGCCAGAGTCGCCGCCCGCATCTGGCTGTTGCGGTCGCGTGGCTACAGCGACCTGCTGATCGCTGCCACGGCCCAGGCCAACGACATGGGTGTGGTGACCCGGAACGTCCGTGACTTCGATGACATACCCGGCCTCGCCGTCATCAATCCATGGCGCCCCAGACCGGGCCTGCCACACGAGTGACAACCACAACTCCGGTAAGCTCAGCATTGATCCTGGACGTCGCGCCAGTCAGCAACCGGACAACGACGTCTTCGGCGCAGACCTCGACGACGGAGCAACCGACGATGACTGACACCCACCTGCCCACCCCTGGTCCTTTTCGGCCGCGGCGGCTGCGGACGACTGCCGCGATGCGGCGTCTTGTCGCAGAGACCAGGCTTGACCCGGCCGGGCTGATTCTGCCCATGTTCATCAAGGAGGGTCTGAGCGAGCCGCACCCCGTCGCGTCGATGCCGGGCGTCGTCCAGCACACCGAAGCCTCGCTGGCCGAGGCGGTGCGTGAGGCGGCGCGTGCGGGTGTTGGCGGCGTCATGCTGTTTGGCATACCCGCCGTTCGTGACGCGGTCGGCTCTGGCGCCGACGTCCCCGATGGCGTCCTGCAGCGCGCGATTGCGATCGCCCGGGAGGCCGTCGGCAACGGGCCGAACCGGCCCGTCGTCATGGCCGACTGTTGCCTGGATGAGTTCACCGACCACGGCCATTGCGGCGTGCTGACGGCCGACGGTCGGGTCGACAACGACGCGACGCTGGAGCGGTACGCGTCGATGGCATTGGCGCAGGCGCGCGCGGGTGTCGAGGTCGTCGGCCCGTCCGGCATGATGGACGGCCAGGTGGCCGCCATCCGCACGGCGCTCGACGACGCGGGTTTCATCGACGTGGCGATCCTCGCGTATTCGGCGAAGTACGCCAGCGCGTTTTTCGGGCCGTTCCGCGAGGCGGTCGATTCGACGCTCGTCGGCGACCGGCGGACGTATCAGATGGACGTCGGCAACGCCCGCGAGGGCGTGCGCGAGGCGGAACTCGACCTGGCTGAGGGCGCGGACATGGTCATGGTCAAGCCGGCGGGACCATACCTGGACGTGCTCGCCGCCGTCGCCGCGGTGAGCGACGTGCCCGTGGCGGCGTACCAGGTGTCGGGCGAGTACGCCCTGATCGAGGCGGCCGCCGCGAACGGCTGGATCGACCGGAAAGCGGTGGTTCTGGAGTCGGTACTCGGCATCAAGCGCGCGGGCGCCGACTTGATCTTGACCTATTGGGCGAAGGAGATCGCAACATGGATCCGGTGACGGTTTCGACAGGCTCAACCAACGCTGAGGCGTTCCTGCGGGCGCAAGCGACGATCCCGGGCGGGGTGAACTCGCCGGTGCGCGCCTACCGCTCGGTGGGCGGCGACCCGCGTTTCATCGTCAGCGCTGCGGGAGCACGGGTGCGCGACGTTGAGGGGCGCGAATACCTCGATCTGGTGGGCTCCTGGGGGCCGGCGCTGCTCGGCCACGCGCACCCGCAGGTCGTCGAGGCCGTCCGCGAGGCGGCGACGCGCGGGCTGTCGTTCGGCGCGCCGACGCTCGGCGAAGTGGAGTTGGCCGAGGAGATCCGGCGACGTGTGCCACCCGCCGAGCGCGTCCGGCTGGTGTCAACCGGCACCGAGGCCACCATGACGGCGATCCGGCTGGCCCGCGGCGTGACCGGCCGCAATCTGATCGTCAAGTTCGCGGGCTGCTACCACGGCCATGTGGACGCGCTGCTGGCCGAGGCGGGCTCGGGCGTGGCGACGTTGGCGCTGCCGGGTTCGTCCGGCGTGACGGCCGCCAGCGCAGCCGAGACCCTGGTGTTGCCATACAACGACGAGGCCGCCGTCGAGGCCGCCTTCGCGGCGCACGGGGACGACATCGCTGCCGTCATCACGGAGGCCGCGCCCGCGAACATGGGCGTCGTGCCGCCGCTGCCCGGCTTCAACGCGGCGCTGCGGCGCATCACCGCGTCTCACGGGGCGCTGCTCATTTTCGACGAGGTGCTGACCGGCTTCCGCGTCGGCCCGTCCGGGTGGTGGGGTATCGAGCGCGACCGCGCCCGGCAGGCGGGCGAGCCTGAGTGGGCGCCAGACCTGTTCACGTTCGGCAAGGTGATCGGCGGAGGCATGCCGGTGGCGGCCCTCGGCGGCCCGGTGGCGGTCATGGAGCAACTGGCCCCTCTCGGGCCGGTGTACCAGGCGGGCACGTTGTCGGGTAACCCAGTGGCCGTGGCGGCCGGGTTGACGACGTTGCGACTGGCCGACGACGCGGTGTACGCACGGGTGGACGAGGTGGCCACGCGGCTGACGGCTGCCCTTGACGCGGCGTTGAACGAGGCAGGGGTGCCGCATCTCATCCAGCGCGCCGGCTCGCTGTTCTCGGTGGTCTTTGGTGAGGACGCGACACGCAATGGCGCCCGCAACTACGCACAGGTGAAAGCCCAGGACGCCTACCGGTACCCGCCGTTCTTCCACGCCATGCTCGACGCGGGCGTCAGCCTGCCGCCGTCGGTGTTTGAGGCCTGGTTCTGCTCGGCCGCGCATGACGACGAAGCTGTGGACGCGATCATCGCGGCGTTCCCCGGCGCGGCGCAAGCGGCGGCCCGGGCGCTGCCGTCATCTGCCGACTGACTCGCAGGGCAGATCAGCGTTCGTCAACGAGGGTTAACCGTCGCGGCTATCTGATGCGATGGCATCACAAGTGATGCTATGATGCGTCAATGAGAACCACCGTGACTTTGGATCCAGACGTCGAACAGGTGATACACGAGCGCATGACGGCAAGAGGCGTGTCTTTCAAGCAGGCGCTCAATGACGCCATCCGCAGCGGCGCGCCGGGGCGCGGCGAGTACACGTTCACGGCGCCGGCCTATCCGGGCGGCTTCCTGGTCGATGTGACCAAGGCCAACCAACTGGCGAGCGAGATCGACGACGCGGCCGTGATCGAGAAGCTGGCGGCCGGGAAGTGAAGCTCGTCGACACCAACGTCCTGCTCTACGCGGCCAAGGCCGGCTCGGCGCATCACGCGGACGCGGGCGGCTGGATGAACGCGGCATTGTCTCGCCAGGAGCCCGTAGGCTTCGCGTGGCTGGCGCTCGTCGGCTTCATCCGCATCGCCACGCACCCAGGGATCACCGATCCGCCGTTGTCTCGTGTGCAAGCGCTCGGGCTCGTCGATCTGTGGCTCGGAGCGCCGTCCGCTCATATCCTTCAGCCCGGACCCAGCCACCCCGCGTTGCTTCGGGAGGCCCTCGCCGCCGCAGGCCCGTCTCCGAATCTGCTCAACGATGCCCACCTTGCCGCCATCGCCCGCGAGCACAAGGCCACGGTGATGACGTTCGACTCCGATTTCGGACAATTTCCGGGCATCCGCTGGGAACAGCCGCGGCGCTAGCCTCGTGATTTCGTCCCCGCGTTGTGTCACGCTTGGCCGAGTGTGGTGCGCAAATCGCGATGACGAGGGATTATGGGTCGGTTCCGGGGTGGTGTCGGGCACCGGCGAACACACGCGGGAGCCGACCGGCGTGGCCTGCGCATCGCCGCCGAGACGGCAGCGAGCCGGTCCGGTCCGAGTCGGTCGGCCCCATTCTTCCGGCGTCCGGGGACCGCGTCGGCACCCGGCACCGGGCAAAACGCTCCGCTCAGCGCCGCTGTCCTGGCGGATCCGCCGCGGGTGACCGGTTTTGCCTACGAAACCGTCGTTTCTGGAGGTGTTTCCGGTCTCTCGGCGAGTGTAGACGGGCTAATCAGGCCCGCGAGTGGAGCGATTTCCGACAGGCGGGCGAAGAGCGGAGCCGTGGGGCACCAAGACATTTGACACATCTCGGGTATCACGAAAGTGTTCGCCGCGCTGGCCATCGCCCGCACCATGCAAAACCGGTCCGGTCTCGCGCTACGCCGCATCCTGCGCATCCTCCGCCCGCTCCGCTCAGCGACCATCCGCGTCAGCGGCGTCACCGTCACCATCCCCCAGCCATCGACCCCGAAACGCAAGCCCTCATCGACCAACTCACAACCAGCCCCGTGAGGCACTAAGGCACCTGACACAACTCGGGTGCCACAGCGCGTCAATCAGCGCGAGCTTCTCTTCCAGAGACAGTGCCTGTGCCTGCGCCAACAACGCGGAGCTAACCATCGCGCCACTCTAGACACTACCCGGCTCGTAGGTGAAGCCCCGCCCTTTCACGTCCGATACAGCGACGGCGAACATGAAGGCGTCCTGATCCTGGCTATTGACGACCGATATCAACTGTTGGTATTTCTGCGAGCCGATTGTCACCATGAGCATCGTCATTTCGTGCTGGTTTCGGATCTTCACCACCGGAATAATAGTCGCGTCGTCGCCAAGTTCGCTCACGATCGCCGCGCCTATCTCGCTGTTCATGTCGCTGGTGATATATACCAGTTTCTTCTTGTTCACGCCAGCCTCGATGTAATGCATGGTGGCCGACGTGATGACAATAGAGAAGATGGCGAGAAGGAAGGCCTCAAGGCTGAATACCAGCAGCGACAATACGACGACGACCGCGTCCGTCACGAGCAATCCGACGGATGTGTTGAGGTTGAAGTGCTTCTGGTAGATCAACGGCGGCACGGCGGTGCCGCCGCTCGATGCGTGGTTGTGATAGAGGATCGCGACCGCGATTCCGAACAGGACGCTGCCGACCACCATGGACAGCAAGGTGTCGCTCACCACGGCAACGTGCGGGATCAGGCCGACGGCTACCGGCAGCATCAATGCGCCAATAACTGTGTTGAAAAACACCTTCCTGTCGAGAAAAACCAACGCGCAAATGAGAACCACCACGTTGCCAATCAGAATAATGATCGCGCGATCGACGCCCCAGAGTTGCTCCAAGATGATGGACAGGCCGGTTAGCCCTCCGGCGGCGATGTGGTGCGGGCCCAAGAACAGATTCACGCTCGCGGCCATGATAACAATTGCAACCGCGATAAGAAGTATTCTTTTGGTTGTTTTCCACATGCCGACACCTCGCCTGTTCACACAATGACGCAAAAGGACGGTTGTTTTTCTTGTCGGTGAGCGACATAGTAGGCATCTCTACTCGTTCGAGGTTCACTCGCAGACCAGAAACAGACCAAGCCAGCAGCCATTCTGTCACGAATGCCTGTGGCTGAGCGGGCGCTTCAGCTGCGGTGGCGGGTCCTGCGGCGTAGCGCCGGCAGGATCAGGCCGGCCGGCTGAGTGATCGCCTTGGCCTGCACGGTCAGCGCGTACGACTCCGAGGTGCTCAGCCACACGCCGGGCATGGCCCCGGCCGTCGCGGTGATCGTCGTCTGTCCCACCCCGATGACGATCACTTGCCCGTTTGCGTCGACGGTCACAACAGCCGGGGCCGAGCTTGCATACGTCACTGCTCCGGTTCCCACAAAATGAGTCAGGACGTTGGTGAAGGGGGTGTCGCCGAATACCTTCGTCACCGCGGAGTCCGAGGACGCGGTCCAAGTCGACGTGGTCGAGGTGCCCGGCCCGGCCGTGGCTTGGAGATCCGACGCCGGCAGGACCGGGAGTATCCGCAGCGTCGGATCCCCCACGAGGCCGGTGTGCGCCTGGGGGCGGCGTATCCGGCCGGGCTGTGGAATCCCGTGTTGTTAATTACGGGCTGGGCGCTGTAGCTGATCGTCGGCGGCGATTCGGACACCGTCACGGCTGGTGTGGCGAGGGTCACCACCGACCCGGCGGCAGGGTCGGTGGTGACCTGCGGGGTTACGTCTGCTGCTACCGTCGGCGCCGCCGCCAGCGGTAGCAACAACGCGGCCGGGGCGAGAATGCCAGCAAGGGGCAGGGTCTTTCGTCCAACATCTCGTCCGCCGGTCGGCATGGGGATCCTTTCGCGCCACATTCGCTATGAAAATGACCTTCAGAGCAACGTTAACTGGAACAAGGTGCCTAGTGGTAGACCAAAAATGCCTATGACGACCATAGGCAGAACCGATAGCCCCGACGCCTGGTTACGTCATCTTGGAGGGCGCTGGTTGAGACGGGGTGGCCCTTTGACGACCATGTCCCGCTTCCGGCCTCGGGCTGATCGGTTAGGACACGTTCGGCAAGCCGCCCATGCCAGCCTCAGCCAAGCCGGGGACGCCTACCTGGCGAGGAGTTGTGTCGGCGTCCGCCAGGCGACGGCTGGGAAACGCGCGAAGTCTGTGTCGAATGTCACAACGGTGGCGTTGTTCTCAAGCGCCAAGGCAGCCAGGTGGGCATCGTTGACGAGATTGCCACCGATGCCAGCGTTGTGGAGCAACTCGCGCCACAAGCTCAGGTGGCGGGTTCCGGGGTTGCACGGGGTGACGGCGGGTGCCGCAAGCCAGTTTTCGACTTGGTCGAGCGCAGCGTCTGAACTCCATGGTGCCGGAAAGATTGATGGGCGGGTGGCCAGGCGCGTGAAGGCGATCAGGCACAGCCACGGCAATCCGACAGCCTCGTCGCCGACCATGGCCTCGTCGAGCCAATGATTCGCGTCGACGTGGTCGGGGCTGTCGGAGTTGATCGCGTTCAGCAGGACGTTCGCGTCGACGATGATCACGAATCCATTCCTAGCTGGTGCAGCATCGCCTCGTCATCGAGTTCCCCGGCCAACCGTAAGGCGTGATCGAGATCCACTGAGGGGCGGCCCATGGCCGTGACGGTGGTGTGGAAAACCGGCCGCTGCCGAGGTGCCAGACCAGCCCGGATGGCTTCATTGATGACACTCTTTAGCGAGGTGCCAGGCGTCTGCAGGCGGCGCTGGACGAGCGAGTATACATCTGCCTCCAGCGTGATGGTGGTTCGCACATCAGCCATGAAAGCATCATAGCATCACCATTTGGCGCATCAGATGCTCAGCAGGATCACCGGTGCACGACGACGTCGACGCGCTGGAACTCCTTGGGGTCGCTATAGCCGGTGGTGGCCAACGAGCGACGGAGCGCCCCGACCAGGTTCATGGTGCCGTCGGGAACGTGGGACGGGCCCAGCAGGATTTCCTCCAGGGTGCCGATCGCGCCGAACCTGACGCGCTCGCCACGGGGCAGCGTTGGGTGCCAGGCCTCGGAGCCCCAGTGGTAGCCCTTGCCCGGGGCCTCGTAGGCGCGGGCCAGCGGGCCGCCGACCATGACGGCGTCAGCGCCGCAGGCGATGGCCTTGGCGATGTCGCCGGAGCGCCCCAGGGCCCCGTCGGCGATGACGTGCACGTAGCGCCCGCCCGACTCGTCCATGTAGTCGCGGCGCGCCTCGGCCACGTCGGCCAGCGCCGACGCCATCGGCACCTCGACGCCGAGCACGTTGCGCGTGCGCTTGCTCGCCCCGCCGCCGAAGCCGACGAGCACACCGGCCGCCCCTGTCCGCATGAGGTGCAGCGCCGACTGGTACGTGGCGCAACCGCCGACGATGACTGGCACGTCGAGCGAGTAGATGAACTTCTTCAGGTCGAGCGGCTCTCTGACGGTAGACACGTGCTCGGCGGACACCGTCGTGCCGCGAATGACGAAGAAGTCCACGCCGGCCTTCTCGACGACGCTGGCGAACTCGGCGGCCGTCTGCGGGGAGAGTGCGCCCGCGACCGGGGCGCCGGCGTCGCGGATTTCGGCCATGCGTGCGGTGATGAGCTCGGGCTGGATCGGCGCGGAGTAGAGCTGCTGCATGCGTGTCGTCGCCTCGACGGCGTCCTCGATCTTAGCCAGTTCGGCCAGGTGCGGCTCGGGGTCGTCGTACCGCGTCCACAGGCCTTCGAGGTTCAGCACACCCAGGCCGCCGAGCTTGCCGACGGTGATGGCCGTCGCGGGCGACATGACCGAATCCATCGGCGCGGCGACGATGGGGAAGTCGAACGTCAGCGCGTCGATCTTCCACGACAGGTTGACCTCTTCGAGGCCGCGCGTGCGCCGGTTCGGGACGATGGCGATGTCGTCGAACGCGAACACCTCGATGGCACGTTTCGAACGTCCGATATCGATCATGGCAACTCCTGAGTGCTGTTTCGACTAGCGCGGCGCCGAGTAGTTCGGTGCCTCGATGGTCATCTGGATGTCGTGCGGGTGCGATTCCCGCAGGCCCGCCGACGTGATGCGCACGAACCGGCCCTTCTCATGCAGCTCGTCGATGGTGCGCGCGCCCGAGTAGAACATCGACTGCCGCAGCCCGCCGACGAGCTGGTACGCGACTGCGGAGAGCGGGCCGCGGTAGGCCACCTGCCCTTCGATGCCTTCGGGGACGAGCTTGTCGTCGCTTTGCACGTCCGCCTGGAAGTAGCGGTCTTTCGAGTACGACATGGTGCGACCGCGCGCCGCCATGGCGCCCAGCGAACCCATGCCGCGGTACGACTTGTATTGCTTGCCGTTGATGAAGACCAGCTCGCCCGGGCTCTCCTCGCACCCGGCGAGCAGTGAGCCGAGCATGACGGTGTCCGCACCCGCGACCAGAGCCTTCGCGATGTCGCCCGAGTACTGCAACCCGCCGTCTCCGATGACGGGTACGCCGGCGGGACGGCAGGCCCGCGCGGCTTCGTAGATGGCCGTGACTTGTGGAACGCCGACGCCCGCGACCACCCGCGTTGTGCAGATCGAGCCCGGGCCGACGCCCACCTTCACGCCGTCCGCGCCGGCCGCGACGAGCGCCTGCGCGCCCTCAAACGTGGCGATGTTGCCGCCGATGATGTCGACGTCGTTCGCGGCCGATTCGGCCTTGAGTCGCGCGATCATGTCCAGCACGCCACGCGAATGGCCGTGCGCCGTGTCGACGACGATGGCATCCACCCCGGCCTCGATGAGCAGCATCGCGCGTTCCCACGCGTCTCCGAAGAACCCGACGGCCGCGCCGACGCGCAGCCGGCCCTGGCCGTCTTTGCTCGCGTTCGGATACTTGCCCGACTTCACGAAGTCTTTCAATGTGATGAGGCCGCGCAGCTTGCCGTCCGCGTCGACGAGGGGCAGTTTCTCGATCTTGTGCTGGGCGAGCAGCTTCAGCGCGTCCTCGTTGCCGATGCCCGGCCAGCCCGTGACGAGTGGCATCGTCGTCATGACGTCGCGAATGGGGCGGTTCGGATCGTCCTCGAAGCGCATGTCGCGGTTCGTGACGATGCCGAGCAGGTGCTGGTCGGCATCGACGACCGGAACGCCGGAGATATGAAATTCGGCGCACAGCGCGTCCGCCTCGCCGATCGTCTCGTCGGGCCCGATGGTGATCGGCTGGTCGACCATGCCCGCCTCGGAGCGCTTGACCCGGTCGACCTGGGCAGCCTGCTCCTCTTTCGGCATGTTGCGGTGCAAGATGCCGATGCCTCCCTCACGCGCCATCGCGATGGCCATGCGGGACTCGGTGACGGTGTCCATGGCCGCCGACAACAGCGGAATGCTCACCTGAATGCGCTTGCTCAGGCGCGTGGTCGTGTTCACGTCGGACGGGATCACGTCGGATTCGCCCGGTTGCAGGAGCACGTCGTCAAAGGTGAGGCCCGTCACGGCGAACGGGTCAGGGACGGGGGTCGGATCGGCAAGAGACACGCGGCACCTCATCAGTTAGCAGAAGGCAAGTTTATCCCGATCTGCCGATCCGTGGCTGCGACCGGGTCTCGTGCCACGTCGACGACGCTCAGCGCCGTCACGCCGACCGGGGGCGGCGGCTCCGCTCGAGCGAGATGACGCGGCGGGCGAGCTCGACGTCGGTCACGAGAGAGGTGACAAGGCCGGCCCGGAGGGCGGCGAGCAC